>AUXO012504212.1_pt1 | contig 14451 bp, 21 predicted proteins | sample 768731 | NCBI WGS metagenome assembly AUXO01 (sample SAMN02715735, study PRJNA202380) | gut metagenome | biome: sheep rumen | host: Ovis aries | place: New Zealand: Palmerston North | reverse complement strand
TCACAGTTTCCCACAAACTATTTAACAATTCACAATCACAAAAATTTCAATTTGTCAAGTAAAAATTCACAAAAATAATTTTGTATTTTTCTTGCAAAATGTGTTGACAAAAAATAATTAATATGATAATCTATATATACAAAAATTAATAGAAAGGAGGATTTAAAAATGTTAATTGAAATTAATGATTATTTGACAATTCAAGAATATTGTGATTTACATAATTTAAAATATTCTTTGGTTGCTCGTATGTTAAGAGAACACCGTCTTGAACACATTAGAAAAGGAAACATGTATTTAATACATAAAGATTCAGAAATTGAAAAGATTAAAAAATAATAATTTAAAGGAGTAAAAGACTATGAAAAGAACAAATAACGAAAATACTAATAATTTAACATTTAAGGTAACAAGAGCTAAGGAATTTAAGAAAGTAGTTTATTTTGATTTATTAATTAATAATGCAATTAATATTTATGGTTGTAAAGTTATTGAAGGTAAAAATGGTGATTTTGTAGCATTTCCAAACTATAAAGCAACTAATGGCAAATATTATAATCATGCTTATGTACCTTTATTAGACGAAGAAACACATGACATTTTAAAGCAAGTAGAAGATTTATTAGGCTAGTATTTTGTAAAGTTTCACGTGAAACAAATATATAAAAGTTTCACGTGAAACATAATTTTATAAAGGAGTACTAAATCATGGCTATTGTTTGGAAAAAAGGGAAACTAATCGAAGTGGCAGATACACCACAACAAATAAGAAATAGACAAATAAGGCAAGTACAGAGTAAAGCAAGAACAGTAAATAGCAGAATGAAAGCTATTGAAAAGTATACCGGTCGAAAAGACTCATATGCTACTAAAGAATGGGTTCCACATGCTGAAAAATTAAATATGTTAACAAAATCTAACAGAGTAAGACTTGATACAAGATTTTATCAAAATTTAAGTCAATTAGATTTAGATAATGTAGAAAGACTTCTAAATAAATATTTAAATAATTACTATTCTAAAGTTAGCAATATAAAAGAAAATGAACAACGTTTAAATGATATGTTACTTGATGAGTACGACTTGACAACAGATGAAGCGGAAGCACTACAAGAATTATTAACCGAAGAGGGTTCTATATATGAAATAATCGAGCCAAGCGATTTATGGAAGTTTGTTAATCAATATAAAGTACAAGAGAAGAATACTTTAGAAGATTTTAAACAAATTGTTAAAAAATATTATGATACAACCGCAAATAGTGATTTAGTATATGCTTTAGAAGATTTTTATAATCAAGTATTAAAGAAGAAATAAATTAATAGGGGGTTTAATATGCTATACTATAAAAATTTTAAAAATTTTAATATAGATAAATCCCTTGATGGTAAAAAAGAAAAATTTAGTATAAATATTTACACATTTGACATTGAAACAACTACTTATTTGTGGAATACTCAAACACTAAAAGTTTATCCTGCTAAAAAGTATTTAAAATTTAAAGAACAAGATTTATTAGATAATATTCAAATTGGTTCTACTATGTATATATGGCAGTTTGGTGTTAATGATACAGTTTTTTTTGGGCGAACATGGGAAGAATTTATAGAGTTTTTAGATATGTTAGAACAAAGAATTTTTGTTAAAAAATATGTATATGTACATAATTTGTCATATGAATTTCAGTTTTTAAAATCTATACTGAATTTTAGTAAAGTATTAGCAAGAAAAACGCATAAAGTAATGTCAGCGGTTGCAAGTGATTATAATATCGAATTTAGATGCACATTAATGCTAAGTAATTGTTCATTAGAATATTTAGCAGAAGTGTATCAATTACCGGTTAAAAAACAAGTTGGCTTTCTTGATTATAATAAAATTCGTTCTAGTATTACTAAGCTAAGTAAGAAAGAATTAAAATATTGTGAGTATGATTGCATTGTAGTTTACTATTATATTTTATTTGAGTTACAAACTTATAAGCATTTAAATAATATACCACTAACTAATACTGGGCATGTTAGAAAAGAATTAAAAAATAGGTTGCTATATAATAAGTGTTATACTAATAAAGTACGTAAATCAATTAATACAAATCCTTACGTATTTAATCTATTAACTATGGCTTTTGCTGGGGGTTATACACATGCTAATTATTTATATACAGATGAAATATTAAAAGATATTGTAAGTTATGATTTTACTAGTAGTTATCCTTATGTTATGTGTGTAGAAAAATTTCCAAGTACTGAATTTAGAAAATGCAATATAGATACTTTAGATGATATGATAAAGGGTTTTGCATATATATTAGTAATAAAATTTAAAAATGCTAAATCTAAGTATTTAAATAATTTTTTAAGTTATAGTAAAGCGGTTAAAGATAGTTTAAAAAATGCTAAAGTTGACAATGGTCGTTTAATTTCATTTGATGAAGGTACTTTTATATTAACAGATGTAGACGTTAAATATTTAGTTGATTGTTATAATGAACGTAATGATTTTAGTTATGAAATTTTAGAAAGTTACTATAGTAATTATAACTATTTACCAAAACAATTAATTGAATTTATACTTGAAAAATATGTTAATAAAACAGCATATAAAAATGTAGAATCTAAGCAAATAGAATATCAATTAGAAAAAGGGAAGTTTAATTCAATATATGGAATGACAGTCACCAATATAGTAAAAGCTATGGTAGAATATGATAATACTTTAGATTGGTTACCGGAAAGAGATTTGACCAACGATGAAATATCAGAAATTCTTACAAAAGAAAAAGAAGGTGGGTTCTTGTCGTTCTCCTATGGTACATGGGTGACCGCTTACGCAAGACGTAATTTAATACAAAATATTATTGCACTAGATAAATATGTAGTTTATTGTGATACTGACTCTATAAAATTATTACCTAACTATGATAAAAGTGTTATAATAAATTACAATAGAAACGTTATTAAAAAGATTAAAAAAGTTTGTAAAGACTTAAATTTAGATATTAATAAATATATGCCTAAAGATATTTATGGAATAAAACACTGTTTAGGTCTTTTTGATAAAGATGGTTCATACATTGAATTTATTACGCAAGGTGCTAAAAAATATGCTTATAAATATAAGGATAAGAAAGAAAATATAAAAATTGGTATAACTGTTGCTGGTGTTCCTAAAAAAGCTTGTAAGCAATTAAAAAGCCTAGAAGAATTTAAAGATGGTTATGTTTTTCAATATAAGTTTACTAATAAATTAATGTTAGCATATATAGACAATCAACCTAGTGTAACAATAAGAGATTATCAAGGAAACTTTTACAAAGTAACTGATAAATCTAGTATAGGTTTAGTGCCTACAACTTACGTATTAGGAAAAGAAGACAATTATGAATCTCTAGTTACATCATCAGATAGACAATTTTATAAATTAATTAATAGTAACAATTATTTAAGTAACAATCAATTTGTTTATAAAGTATAAAGGAGGTGTTAATAATTAAAGAAATAAAACGTTATGATATAACGAATATTAAAAATAAAAATTGTACTTATAACTTAATACATGGTAAGAGAAGTAACGGAAAAAGTTATCAAGTTAAAGATATGGTACTAGATAATTATTTAAAAAATGGGAAACGTTTTATTTATTTAAGACGAACAGCAAATGAAATTAAAAGAGATTTAGTTACTACTTATTTTAACGATTTTGATATTAAAAAATTAACTAATGGTAAATATAATTGTATTACAGCTTATGCAAATAAATTTTATCTTGCTAACATAGATGATAACTTTAAAATAAGACGTGGCGATTATATTGGTTATATATGGACTTTAATACATGAAGAAAATTATAAGAGTGGTAGTTATCTAGATGTTGACAATATTATATTTGAAGAATTTATCACTAAACGATTATATTTAACCAATGAAGCACAGAAATTAGAATCCGTATATAGTACAGTTGATAGAGGTCGTAAAGAAGTTAAAGTATGGTTAATAGGAAATACAATGACACAATACAATCCATATTTAGACGGGTGGAAAATTAGAAAAGATTTTTTAAGTTTAAAACAAGGAGATATAAAAACAAAAAATATTTATGTAGGTAAAGATATATTCGGAAGACCACAATATAAATCAATAGCTATGGAATATTGTTCTAGTGATGCGGGGGCATTCCAAGGTGCTATCTCTTCTAATATGATTGATAGTGGTGATTATGAAGTTGATATACAACCGTTACTACCTTATAATTATAAAGATTGTAAATTAATATTTAGATTTGTATTTGCTTTTAAAAATGAAAGATTTATGTGTGAATATTTAAATTATGACAATGATTATTTCTTCTTTATTTACCCTAAATATTCAGAAGTCAAGGATAATACAATTGTCATAGGCGATATTATAAATCCTAGCATTTACTATCAAGGGAATATCTATAATTTTGAAAGTAAAAATAAAAGAGTTAATGAGATTTTGGCTAGTTTTAGAGAATCTAATACTTTTTATTGTTCGCACTTATGTGGTACAACTTTTAAACAGTTAATTAATTTTACTATAAAACCATAAGAAAGGAGATTTACAAATATGGCACGAATAACAACACAAGTTAGATACTATGCTAATATTAACCTTAGTCGAGATTATTCTAACGTATGCGATAATATCGACTTAAATACTTTAAATCCTTATATTAGATTTACTGACAATGATATTTCAGTAATTAAAACTAATACTACTAATGGAGAATTTAAAGTGCATAGAAGTATATCGGAGTTAATAGATATTAATTATATAGCAATGATTAATAATAGCGGTACACAATACATACTTTTTGCTTTCATAGATGATTTAGAGTTTGTAGCTGAAGATGTAACTAATATTAAATTCTCAATAGATTTATTTACTAGCTATTGTGTATCACTAGATTATCAAGATACCTTTATTAAGAGAATGACAACTAGTGATGATACAATGTACAAATACTTAGAAGATGAACCAATCAACGGGGGCGACTATGTAACTAACCCTAATTTTGTATTTAGGAATTATGTCGAAAGTTGGAAATATGGTTATACAAGTGCTACCAATTCAGATGGTGGACAAGTTAACGCAGAATTAAAAGATAATGTTTTATCAATGGCTAAATTTCATGGTGGTTCTAACTATGGTGAATTAATGGTAGCATTGTACTTATTTAATAAAAATGGTTATATTGATAATGTAATTGACGTTTTTCAATATCCTAGCGAATGCGGAGATAATGGGGAACACGTAAGGCAAGAAAACGCTTTATCATTTCCTAATACAATAGATGGTTATAGACCTAAAAACAAAAAATTATTTAATTATCCATATGTTAGGGGTTTAGCTATTTCCTCTAGTGGAGATACAATCGAGATAAAGCCGGAAAAATGCCAAAACAATGAAATTGCATTTCATATTGATGAAATTGTACAGCCTATTAGTCAAATGGTATACACATTAACTAACTATGATAGATTATCTTACAATGATGATAAATTAAATAGAATGGTTCTAACAGGCTTCCCGCAAGTAATATGGTCTAGTGATAACTATAGGGCGTGGCTTGCTAGAAATAAGCCAACAATGGATTTAGCAAAAGAACAAATAGTAGCTAATGTAGCCGGTACAGCTGGCACCCTTGCAATAGGTGCTATGACTGGTGGTGTTGGTCTAGCTGTGGCAGGTACTACAGCTATTAGCATGGGTGTTAATTCAATGATGTCAGCTGAAAAAATTAAAGCAGATAACGAAAGTGCTAAAATGTTACCACATACCATACATAGAGGGGGCGACTTAGGTGTTGACGTAACTAATAACAAGTTTGGTTTTGTCACAATGATACAAACAATAGATGCAAGAAGGGCTAGTTTAATAGATAATTATTTTAACGCTTATGGTTATGCAATCAATAAAGTTTCATACTTTAGACCTAGTAGAATAAGGTTTGATTATGTTGAAACCGTTGGAGAATTATTTAGACGTAAAGATAACGGAAGAGGTTGTCCAAACATTGCAATAGATACAATTAATAGAGTAGCTAATAATGGTCTAAGAATATGGCACTCAATAAATGAATTAAATAGACGTGATTTAGTTAGTTTAAATAGTTTAAGATAAGGGGGTGTTTATATGTGGCACGCTAAACCATTTGGTGGTTATGAATATGAGAGCCAAGAAGCTATAGATAATATGTTAATGATTAGAGATGCTTTAATAGGCGAATGGTCAGTATATGCAATAGCCGGTGCTTTAGGAAATATTGCACACGAAAGTGCTTTCAATCCGTGGCGTTGGCAATCTGACACAGTTAATTATAATGCGGGTTACGGACTAGTACAGTTTACACCCGCAGAAGATTATATAAATGGATTTACAAACTATGCTAATTTATCAACGTCAAGTATAACAGCAGGTGCAAGCCCCGAAGATGGTCAATGCCAATGTGATGTATTAATCAATGATGGAATGGGTAAGTGGCACAATAGAGCAGATAGAAACACATGGTATGATTTATCTAGATTTGAAGATTTTAATAATTTTAAAACAGTAGATAACTTATATGATGGTACAATGGCGTTTTTATACAATTACGAAGGAAACGCAGTTGTAAATTATGGCACACCGGAACAACAAAAAGAAGATTTTCAAATTAGATATGATACAGCTAGTTATTGTTATGAAGTCTTAACAGGTAGTCCACCAACACCACCTACACCACCAACACCACCTACAACAAGAAAGAAAAAAGGACTAGTAAATAAATACATAAATTATAATATATGGTTTTAGTGTTTCACGTGAAACATAAAAATAAAGGATAGAGAAAACTCTCTATCCTTTTGTTTTATCCAAAATAATCAGATTTAATTGAAGTATCTAGTGGGTCAGATGTAAACTGACACATTACACAATCATCAATTATAGTACCATCTAATGTAGCTAACCATAACTTATTACGTGGTACATTTAAAAATGAAGTGTGCCACCTATCACAATAAACACCACCATCAAAAGTATTTAACCACTCATTAATATAAGTGTTTAGCTGTTCGCTGTGTGCTGAATCTTCCCAACCGTTTGCACGCTTATAATTGTCTTCATTCTCAATATCAAGCCAACAACCTAAAGTAGGATTTAAAGTATCATTAAATCTTCTCATGTGTTCAATTTCTGACTTATAATGATAATCAAATGAGTTAGAATCATCAATTGCATAACTGAAAAGATAAAAACCATATGGAATATTATTATCTTGACATTGTGTAACAAAATCATACCATGAAGTATCGTCTTGATGTTCTGTATCATCGCCCCAACCACAACGAATAATAACACCACCTAAATTAGGTAATGAAGTCAAATCTAAACCGGCTTGATAGCTAGATACATCATAGATATACTTCCCATCTTTAGTTATAGACTTTGGAACCTCTACAGGTGCTTCCGTCTGTACTTCTGTTGGTGCTTCCGTCTGTACTTCTGTTGGTGCTTCCGTCTGTACTTCTGTTGGTGCTTCCGTCTGTACTTCTGTTGGTGTAGTTTTGTTTGGTGGGTCTACTAATAAATAAGATGCGATAATTACTAAACAAATAATTACATACAACTTTTTATTAGTATTTTTGATTTTCTCTAAAATTTCTAACATATAAAATCACTCCTTTTCTTTTAATTGTCATTAATTATATTAAATTAGTTTTTGAATATTGTCAACTAAAAGTTTCACGTGAAACAAAAATAAAGGATAGAGAAAAATTCTCTATCCTTATAATTAATAGTTTAATATGGTTACTATCTAATATAAATAGATAATGTTGTATTATTAACAGAATAATAATCAAAAGCTGAATCCGAAACCCAACCTATTGTTATATATTCACCATTACCGCCCGACTCTATTACCATTATACGACCTTCATTTTCACTAAAGAAATGATAAGGCAATGTCAAAATATCATATACAATATTTTCAGTATGTGCAATTAATTTTATTTCTTTTGCTGTTGCTAATCTATCGTTACTATAACGTGTTGATGTATTTGAAACAGATAAATCAATTAAATGTTCCCAATTTAATCTTACAGCGTCAGCTTTATTATTTAACTGCGTCTGAACATTGCTTGTAACTGAATTTAAGTAATTAAGCTGTGTACTAGAAGTTTGAGAACTTGCAATCTTTCCATTAGCATCAGATACTAAAGCCCTGCCGACAGGTAAATTATTAGTAGTTATAGTAGTTGCGGCTCCTGTTATATTGTTCTGTTTATTTGCTAATTGGTTAGTTAATGCACTAATTAAATTATTTAACTCATTTATTAACTCTTGTATCTTTCTACTTGAATAAGTATCTTTATCGCTTGTATCAGTATTATTAATATTAGGTTTATTATTAACATTGGTTTGTAATGTTTCTACATCATCTTCCATATCTCTTACAGTTTCCACTGCTGAATTAACTGTATTTGTTAATTCTTCAATATCTGAATTAACATCACCTGCGAATTGGTCAATTTTTTGCATATTAGGAACGTCAACGACCATTGGGTCAAAAATATCTGTATTTACATTTGAATAAGTTGTTAAACCTAAATTAGTTGTAGTATTCATATTTTAGTACTCCTTTCTTTTATTACATTTGTTTAAATGTTTCCCCACCTTCAAAAGTCATTTGATAAATGGTTGGTTGATATTCTTCTATATCATTAATAGTTTTATTATAAGTTGATATATCCAAAGCTTTAACACCACCTTGCTTATATATAATATTGCCGCTACCATCATAAGAAGTATCTTTCTTCATATTCTGCCATATATCTTTTATAGCCTGTTCAATGGTTGTTTCTTCGCCGTGTAATGGATTATAACATTTATTAGATATATCAAGACTATTTATTAATTCTTCTAGACCATTAATACGATTAGTTAATCTTATGTCTAGCGTATGTATTTGAGTATCTGTATAACGATTAGCACTATTTACTAATAATAATACTTCTTCCTTAAATGAATCAAATTTATTAGTTAATATAGTAACTTCACTATTTATTAAACGTTCTAGTCTTATAATATCTTCCCTTTCTTGTGTTCGTAATTCTTCTGCAAGTTGATTAAATTTTTCTTCAATGTGTGTTTGAAAATCATCAATAATATTATTTATTTCATTAACTTTTGTAGTTAACTCACTAACTTTTGTATTTAATTGCTCCATATTTTTAATAGTACTATTAATTATATCACTATAATTATTAACTGTACTAGCTACTTCACAAATTAATTCATAGTAAGTAACAGCGTCATAGTCCGCTTCTATAAATGGAAAATTATTTAGTGTAGGTATTACAATTTTTTTAAGATACATATTTTTCACCCCCTTATATAATTTGTAAAAATAGTGGTTCGAGTTCGTCAAAAATTAAATTATATACATTATTTAATTCATTGTAAAACTCTTTAATTTCTTTACCTGTTAAGTATTTAACTGTTTGATTATTGTTTTGCATGTCTGAAATATTAACACTTTCATTAGTTGCATTACTTTTAGTACTTGTATAATCTGTAGATGTATTATAATCATAGTCTGTTAAATACTGACCGCTTCTTACATCAGCAATATTATTTTGCGGTGTGTCACTATGACGTAAGTCATTAACTCCGCTATTATTAGAAGTGCTATTTGTGTTACCACTAGTATTAATAGTATTTGTGCTGTCGGTCTTGCTTTCATTCTCAGTAATTTCCTTAAATATATTACTATTATAATAGATATTATCAATCATTTGATTATACAAAGGCATAATAGAATTTAACTTATCTTCTAAATAAATTTGAAAAGCTTGTATAGTTTCAAAACCTATACGTCGTAATAAAAAGTGATTAATTATTCTTATTTCAAAATCATCTTTATTTAAATTATTTGTTAGTGGATATTCAAAATCAAATAATTTAGAATGGTAACTTTTAGGAAGTTCTCTTATTTTTGTTTTATTTTGTGTTTCATTATAATCATACATTTTCAAAACATCTAATAAATTTAATGTTTTCATTTCTGCTTTATTATTAAAAAAATTATAAAACATTTTCGGTTTCCTCCTCTTCGTTATATTCTTCTTTTTTTTCAAAATCATCATAAAATTTAACCGACATATTAAGACCAAACTTTTTATTAATTTCTTCTATTGCCTTCTTTCTAGGTTCGTAACGATTAAAACGGCTTGCAACTGTACCACCTTGCATATATTGGACTTCATCAGAAATCATTCTTTCTTTTTTATTGATTGTAAGATTTGTAATACCTATAATTCTAAGTGCTTCGCTCCACAAGTTGTTATATTCTTCACGTAACTTATCTGCTACATATGGAGCAGGTGTCAAGATTGTTTCTACATCTATTAAATTAATTTTATCATATGATAAGATTGTTTCAACATTAGAATCTATATCATTTGTTAACATTTCTAAAGTTTTCTTTAATTCTTGTGGTGTCTTTATAATTCGTGGCGTCTTTTGCTGTGTGATATTAATATCAATAACACGCTGTATAAGTGCTAAGCGTTCGGCATACTGTTCTAAATCAATATACAAAGGTATTTTAGAATTGTTATCCCACATGATAACATATTCACCCGGTTTTAATATTCTAGATTGATAGCCATTATCTCCGTAACATTGTATAGTTGTTGGTCTATTATATATATCTTTCTTTCCAATTTCTTTAAACGGTAAAGCAACTACTTCATTTAATACGTCTTCAAAATAGAAAGCCACAGCACATTTATTAGTTAATGTTTTATTAAAATAACTTAAATCTATTAAAGGTGGTAACTCTCCATACAAAAAAACATTCTCAGCTAATGTATTTAAATTTCTAAAAATCATTTGAAAAGTATTGAAATTATTTAATTGTGATATTTTAGACTTTTTACTAATAGTCTTAGCCCCCTTTCTTAATAAAGTGTTTCACGTGAAACTTTCTTAATTAAGTGTTTCACGTGAAACTTTTTTAATTTATCTAAAAGTGATAGTTACTGTTGTACTAACGCTTGGATTTAATACAGAAGTAATTGTTAGAGTTGCCGTGCCTGTTGTGCCTTTACCTCTAATTAAAACCTTACCTGTATCATATGCCTTAACCTGTCCTGTTGTATCGTCTACACTAATAGTATAAGATTTATTCGCAAGTGGACTACCTTCTACTAATATGTTAAGCTGTAAGTCTAATCTATCATTAGACGCAAATGTGTATTCACTAGTACCCTGTACTGTAATACCTGTAACTGTAATATCTGATGAATCAATTTCAGCAAAAACACACGCATTGCTAAAAGGTGAAGTGCTGAATACTGCCCATACATGTAGATAATGATTAGTATTTAATGTACCTGGATTAAAAAATTCTGTTTTAAATTTACCGTCCGCACTAATATTATATTCGTAGTCTTGGAAGAAATCTTTGTCAATTACTACCGCAACAACCTTTTCAAGTACTGCTAACTCATCAGCTGTAAATAATGTATCACTTCCATTATCTAATAAATCTAATAATCGTTCTGTATCTGTATCTTTAAATGAATCAATTAAAGCATGATGTGTTTTGAAATCTGCCGAATCTCTAAAGAATGAAGTTGCTAATACTTCGGTATCCACCCTTGCATCATATTCAGTATTAAGAATTAGATACTGTTCATCAAACTTGCTAGCCTTACGAATACCAGCATAATTAAAATATGGACTTCTAAAAGTCATTCTATTAGATACCGACTTCATACTAGATACTTGCTCCCTAATTTCTTTTGATGTATCAATTGTATTTACTGTTATAGTACCTTCTACAATTCTTCTGCATAACATATACTTATCTAGTAAGTACTTATCATAATTATATGACTCCAATAACATTGCTACAGTTTCTTCCACTAAGTCAATAACTGTACCTTCGTCAAAAGCCATTAGCCAATTCTTTAAAGCTGTTGTAGTCTTATAATACTGCTGAAAATTAACATGGTGTATATACTGCATAAAAGCAGGCTCTTCCTCTTCTAAAATGTCTTTTGCTAAATCTGAGTCATTGACATCATATTTATGTGACTTTACTAAATCAAGAATTGTTTCACGAATTGAATCGCCATAATTTAAGCGACCTTTATTTGTAAAATTCTCCCATGGGTTATCCCATCTATTTCTAGTAAATACAGTTAAACCGATAATATTTACTGTATTTAAAAAATCATTTCTATATCTTTCATTATTAAAAATTAATCTTCCGTAATCACCTAAATTAGAATCCCTTTTTGGTAAGTCAATTTCTTTCTTTAATATTGGTGACTGATTAATAATATATGATAGTAACTCAGTATCATTATTCACTTTTAAATTTGTTTTTGCCATTGTTTTATTCTCCTTTTCACTAAATTTCCTTAATATCTACTACTTCGTCTTCTTCTGTTTCTTCGTTTTCTTCTGTTGGTGTTTCGTTCTCTTCTGTTTCTTCTGATGTTAAAAAACGTGCCTTATATCTTTCTTTCATGTCGTCTAATTGGTAAGTTAATTCATCTACTTTAGACTTTAGTGCTTCTACTTCTGTAACATCAACACTTGTTTCTTCCATTGAGTCGGAAACATCTTCAATTAATGAAATAGCCAAATCTACATCAGTAACAGTATTATTAATCTTATTGATTAACTCTTGTTTTGTTAACTTCATGTTTTTTTCTCCTTTCTATAATTTTATTAGATAATTAATATCTAATACTACATTAATATATTTTTTTCAATTTGTCAATAGTAAATTATCTTTTTATAATATCATGATATAATTTTTTACCATAATATTTAACATCATTTAAATTATTACAATGTTGTACATATTCGTAAAATCCATCAAATGATAATTCATTAATTAATTGATAGCACTCATAGTTTAAGTGCTTTTGATTTTTTCTTAAATAGCCTTTATCCATATATTTTTACCTCTTTATTAATAATATACTATAACAATCATTATCGATTTTATTAAAATTCTTTACTTCATATTCTCCAATAATATCAACTAAATCATTTATTTTAGAAAATGTATATTTTATAAAATCGTCACTTGTATTATCTGTGATTATATAAACTTCTTCATCTTCTAAATATCTTATTAGCATATAACAAGGAAACCTAATACAATTTACTAATTCTTTAAATTTCATCATCTAACCACCTTTCTATAATTGTAATTAATGTATAACAAGCAAAACATAAAAATAATAATACTATTTTAATTACTATAAAGCTTGCAAAAGAATATCCTTCTGCTTGTTCACCCGCTAAAACAACAATCCCACAAAATACACAAAATATTCTTGCTATATTTAAACAATTCTTTAACATATAAGCCCCCCCTAATCTAATAAATATGGATATTCATTGACTAACATATTTGCCTTTTCATTAATATCTTTAATATTAACACAGTCAGTAAACCAACTATAAGCACTATCAAGACCTAAATTATTAATAATTTGCATTGCATTATCATTAAATTTAGACCAATCTAATTTTATAAATGTTATTTTTGACATTGTTTTACCCCCTTTTCATATGATAACTTAATAAAATTTTTTGCAATACCTTTATTTGTATCAATAGATTGATTATTAGCAATTAATTTAGCTAATTTTCTAATATCATTTCTTACTTTCTTAACGTCTGTATTTTCTTTATTCATATTTTGTTACTCCTCTTCATGATTTTTTATTATGTTAAGTAAAGCACCATCTATAAATTCTAATAAATCTTCTGCTGTATCACATTGTAAATAATAATCATGTAATACATAACGTAATAATTTAATTTCTTCAATTGATATTGCTTTAATTTCTTCTTGCCAATATTTTAACTGCTCAATAGTTACCACTTTGTGAATTATTGGTAGTGGTTCGTTTGTTCTAGGGTTTACAAATACACCTTTTTGGAATTTTACTTCATCTACATTAATTAGTTTCATATTATTATCCTCCTATTTAAAATATTTATCATATGCTTCAACAACTTTTTTAGCATTATAATAATCTTTTTTAAACACTTTGTATTCTTTATCATCTTTCATTGTAAAAATAATACCATTATCAATAAAGAAACTTGTCATCCATCCCATTCTTATTAATAATCTAATTACTTCAAATATTTTATCCTCTTCATTTTTATCATAATAGATAACTGCATTTACATTTCGTATTCTGTTAACTTTAAAATATTTAAGATACATATTAAAACCACCTTTCAAAATTGATTTGTTATTTATTTTGTATATAGATTATCATATTAATTATTTTTTGTCAACACATTTTGCAAGAAAAATACAAAATTATTTTTGTGAATTTTTACTTGACAAATTGAAATTTTTGTGATTGTGAATTGTTAAATAGTTTGTGGGAAACTGTGA
>AUXO011371398.1_pt1 | contig 14451 bp, 14 predicted proteins | sample 768731 | NCBI WGS metagenome assembly AUXO01 (sample SAMN02715735, study PRJNA202380) | gut metagenome | biome: sheep rumen | host: Ovis aries | place: New Zealand: Palmerston North | reverse complement strand
AGTATCGCCATGGCGGATATCATGCAGCAGTTTGCGGAACGGAAGAATTTTATGGAGATTTAAGTAACGATAATGTTAACCCTAACGATAACCTTATTTCTCTGTTGGGGAAATCTAAAATAATAGAGAATTATGAAATATGCGATTGTAACTGGAGGTACATCTGGAATAGGTCTGGGCGTAGCAAAAATGCTGTTAAGTAAAGGGTATTATGTGTTTGCCACTTATGTTGGACCTGCTTTGTCTGAGAAGTTAGACAATTTTGAAGCCATCGAAACAGATCAATCATCACGTAAAGATGTGTATGACTTCATTTCCTACGTGAAAGGAAGAGTTAATCATATCGATTGTATCGTATGCAACGCAGGAATGACCATCAGGAAATCTTTTACTGATACCAAAGACGAGGATTGGGATAAGATGATGGAGGTGGCCGTGAATTCCCATTATATCATAGTTCGTGAATTCTTCCCTTTAATACCTAAAGGTTCTCGTATTCTCTTTACTGGTTCACAGATGGGATTGAATCCTCATGCAACCGTTCTTGCTTATGGAGTAACGAAAGCCGCTATACATGCTTTAACCAAAAATCTCGTCAAAGAATTTGAGGGAACAGGAACTACCGTGAACGCTATCGTTCCCGGCTTTGTCAACACGCCGTGGCAAAAAGAAAAGCCCGAAGAAATCAAGCAGAATATCTATCGGAAGACTGCTATTCATCGGTTTGCAGAAATTGAGGAAATTGTTGACGCTTACCGATTCTGTATAGATAATCCTTTTGTAAACGGTAGTCTGATAGAAGTAAACGGAGGATATAGTTATAAATAATATGCAAACAGAGAATTATACACAACCAGATTCATTCCTTGATGGAGAAGAAAGAAAGGGCTTTTTCGTTTCTCACGAAATGAAAAAGGTATGGTCTGTTCAAATAGAATTACTCATTAAACTATTAGACGTTTGCAAGAAACATCATCTAAGAATTTGGGCAGAAGGAGGAACTTTGTTAGGTACTGTCAGAGAGCATGGTTATATTCCCTGGGATGATGATATTGATATGGCTATGCTACGCCCCGATTATGATAAGTTAGTTGCCATTGCAAAAGATGAATTCAAATCGCCATACTTCTTTCAGTGTGGATATACAGAAGACAAATACCCCCGCGGGCATGCACAATTAAGAAAAGACGGGACAGCTGCCATTCTATCTGTGGATATCAATCAGGATTTCCATCAAGGTATCTTTATTGATATCTTTGTTTATGATGCAGTTCCTGACAAAAAAGAAGAATTAGATGCGCTTTATAACAATTGTGGGCTTATCGAGAAACTAAGAGCATATTGTTACAAACCATATTCCATCTATAACATTTGGAAGAACTATAAATTATCTATATTAAAGAAAGAAGTTGATAGGGTTGGCTTTCAGAAACTCTTTGCCCAATATGATGGTTATCTTAGTTCTTTTAAAGATCGAGGTTGTAACCATTTATCATGCATAGGATTTCTTTTTGATTTCAAGCATTATTTAAGAAACAAACATGTATTTAACGATACCATTTATATGCCTTTTGAGTATATTATGATGCCTGTTCCCATCGGTTATGATGAAATACTGACAACTCAATACGGAGATTATATGAAACCAGTGAAAGCCCCTACCATGCATGGTGGTTTTGCAGCTATTGATACTGAAAAGTCATATAAAGAATATCTCCCCTGTTTACGAAAGCAATATCGTAAAGATATGTGGAAAAGACGCTTTCAACACTTACGTCATGTATTCTTCAAATAATAATAGGATTCTTTTGTAGTTCAAAACTATTTTATCGGTATTATATTAATAAGTTCTATGGAAAAACTTCTAACTGTAGTCGTGCCTGTCTATAAGGTAGAGCAATATATCAATAAATGCTTGGAATCGTTAGTCGTTCCCGAAGACCAGATGGAACGATTAGAGGTGCTTGTCATCAATGACGGCACACCTGACAATTCTGCCATCATGGCTAAAGAGTTTGAGAAAAAGTATCCCCAAACATTTAGCGTCATCGACAAAGAAAATGGTGGCCATGGTTCTGCCTACAACAAAGGTCTTGAACTTGCAACAGGAAAATACATCAGATTCTTAGATAGCGACGACTGGTTTACGACAGAACAATTTTCCAAATTCCTTACAGATCTGGAAACATGTGATGTAGATATGGTGTTCACTCATCTCAATTACTATTATGTAGAAACAGACAGTTACCGTCTTTCGCCTATTAAATCCGTTGTATTTGGGGAAATATACCGGGTGAGGGACTTTGACTGGGTACATTCTGGTAATGAATTGGGAATGCCGTTGTTCCATTTCTGCACGTACAAGACGGCCTTGATGAAACCCCATCTACCTATGTTTGTAGAACGTGTGTTTTATGATGACAAGATTCTGCGCTTCATCCCGATTTTAGAAGCAGAAACATTCACAGCTTTCGACTATCAGATCTATAACTATCTGATTGGACGCGTGGGACAAACAATATCAAGTTTGAACATCAACCATATTGACGATAGTTACAAGGTGCTAAAAGAATGTGCAGACTATACAAACCAAAGGGATTTGAACAGTCAGAAACTTGCAGATTATCTGAACTGGCAATATACTTATCTCTATGGGGAATATTGGGGCGAATTGTCATCTGTTCCCTACAAGATGAGCAAAGAGAGGCTACAGCGATTGCATCAGCTTATCAAATCAACCAAGGGATTTCGTAGCTTTCCGAAAAAGATGAAACTATATGAGAAAGTGCCTTTCTGGCTTTATAGATTACTTTATATATTAATTTCACTACGCTATAAATAAACAGTTTAAAATGGCTAACAAACATTTTTCCATCATAACCATCTGTTTTAATGATAAAGATGGATTAGAAAAAACTATTCTAAGTACAATTCATCAATCATATAAGAATTTCGAGTATATTGTTATTGACGGGGGGTCAACTGATGGAAGTAAAATTGTTATAGAAAAATATTCTTCAAGGATTGACTATTGGGTTTCTGAGCCAGACAAAGGAATTTTTGATGCTATGAACAAAGGAACCAAGAAAGCAACGGGTAACTATTTAATTTTCATGAATGCTGGAGACACCTTTCATTCAGATAGCGTTCTTCAAGAAATTAACAATTTAAATATTAATACTGATATTATTTGTGGATATACCGTAACAAATAATAACGGAAACTATACTCATCAGCATAAAGCAAATCTTATTGAATTACTTATGTATAGTTCCCTTTCACACCAAGGAACATTTATAAAAAGAGATCTTTGTCTAAAATATCTATATGACATCAGATATAAAACAGCTTCGGATTGGAAATTCTGGATACAAACATTAATAGTCAACAATTATACTATGAGTTATTGCGATATAATTGTTGCAAATCAGGACATGACAGGAATAACAACCGGCCAGAATTCTAAAGATAAGCAGGATGAAGAACGAAGTAGAATTCTTTTGGAATTATTTCCAAAGATAGTTACTAAAGAAGATTTTCCTTTTAGGGAACAAATTGTAAAAAGAACGGCTCAATTACTACAAGAAAGAATGCATATTGCTGTGGCAAAACACAACTCCCAATTATTCAAAATACGAAAAAAAGAACTTTTTCAACTAGACAATAATGATTTGATCCATTTTTTGGGTAATAATAGCAAAATACTTTTATTTATCAAAACAAACTATCTAACTATTTATCTATATTTATTTGTTAGAAAGCAAATAAAGGGATATTAAAATACAAATATGATACACATACTACTTAGTTCAGACAAGAACTATATCATGCCTTCGGCGGTGATGATGAAATCAGTAAGCGTGAATAATGCTTATGAAGATATTACTTTCCATATTCTTATTGATGAATCTGTAAACGAAGAGCAAAAAAAACAGTTAAAACACGTTCTCTGCTACAAACAGCACCAAATCGCCTTCCACTTAATAAAAGGTGATATCTTTGCTGGATTCCCACAACTGGGAAAAGTGAAGAAATATATAACGCAAGCCACTTATTACAGATTGATAATTGCTGATTTGCTCTCTCAAGATATTCATCGAGTCATTTATTTGGATGGTGACATTATCGTCAGGAAATCTCTTAAAGAACTCTGGAATACAAATCTTGACGGATTTGCCGTTGGAACCGTAACAGATATGGCTGAGAACAAACACGACTATAAACGGCTAGGATATGACAAGAAATATGGTTATTTCAATGCCGGAGTTTTACTCATCAACTTAGACTATTGGAGAGAGAACAATATGAAGTCTGTATTCTTTAATCTGATAGCCAATGAGCCTCAGCGCATAGTTTTGCACGATCAAGACGTACTAAATATCACGCTTTACGACAAGAAAAAGACTTTGCCATTCATATACAACGTTCAAAGCGGCTTCTTATATCATCAAAAATATTCAGAATTAGGTGATAGATATCATGACTATTGGCCTCTACTGAAGCAGGCTATTACAGATCCAGTCATCATTCATTATGCCGACAAAATAAAACCTTGGCATATTGAAGACTCTCATCCATACGGGTACGAGTTTATAAAATACTATAAACAGACTGAGTGGCGATTTGAAAAACTTAAAACCTGTGGCGTGAGTAAAATACGCCATATCGGCGGAAAAGTATTAAGGACTTTACATCTTCTTGCTCCGGTGGATTTGAAAGCAGAACGCTATTATTCACTGGAAGAAATAAACAAAATAAAGAATTCATGAATATTCTTTTTTGCAACAGTTCTAACGTTTCTGAGATAAAAGGAGGAACGGAGCGTATTACCGCCCGTATCAGCAAGGGGCTGAAGGAACGTGGTCATCGTTGTTTCTTGGCTTATAAGTCAGAAATAGACTCTTCATTACCGTTAACAAAATTCGAAGATACGATAAATGTCCGCCAGCGTTCACTTGAAGAGTTCATCTTCAAACATCGGATTGACGCAGTTATCATCCAGAAAATGACAAGAGATGTAAAACTATTTTGCGAAATAAGAAAGCGAAACAACTTACATTTTAAAATAATTTCTGTTTTACATTTTGCTCCCAAATTCGAAGAAAGTGTCATGAGTTTCACAAAAGCCAGAAAAGACTTGAAAAATGAAACTAAAACATTTAAGGATTTTGTTATAAATATTATCAGATTATTATCATATCCTATCTATAAAGTATATTATCCTGTACGTAACAAGGAATTATACAAAACAGTATATAACTATTCAGAGAAAGTGGTTTTACTCTCTGAGACTTTTATCGATGATTATTTCTATTATGCAAATATAAAAGATAAATCAAAATTTGTTGTTATTCCAAATGCTCTGTCTTATAATGAATTCTTATCTGAAGATAAAATATATCGAAAGGAAAAACAAGTCCTCGTTGTTTCCAGACTAAATGAGGCTCAAAAAAGAGTCAGTTTAGCCATTAAAGCATGGGCTGGAGTCAACCATAACGATAACTTTAACCATAACTTATGGATACTGAAGATAGTGGGGGCTGGACCAGACGAAGAATATTATAAGAATTTGGTGAAGGAATTAGGACTTAAGAATGTAGAATTCTGCGGCAGACAGCAGCCCAAAACCTATTATGAAAAGAGCTCTATATTCCTTATGACTTCTCCTAATGAAGGATGGGGGTTAACACTCACCGAAGCACAACAATTTGGATGTGTACCTATTGCCTTTGATTCATTTTCATCTCTTAAAGATATTATTACAGACGAAGTTAATGGTTTTATCATTCCAAATAATGACATTGAAACATACACCAAGAAAGTCATAGAATTAATGACAAATCAGACTTTGCGACAGGAAATGGCAAAGAATGCTATTGAACTATCCAAACGGTATGAATTGGGCAAAGTCATTCAAAAATGGGAATCATTATTAATCAATTAAACAAATAATAAATATGCCTTTATACGGAGCGCTCACCTTTTTTATTCTGCTTTTCATACTATCTTTAGGAGCAGACTATACATCCAAAAAATATCAGAAACAATTTTTAATTGTCTTATATTGTATCTGTGTATATGCCATCGGTTCCAGAACCTGGTATCTATGGATTGACACCGCTTATTATTATGGTTCGTTTTTATATTCTACAAATGACCTTTTTAGTTTTTCGTTCTCTGATCCTCATTTTGGTTATTCTGAAGACGGTTATTACTTGCTATGTGTTATAGCCAAAACAATATCAAGTAACCCCCAGTTTTACCTGTATTTCATTGGTGCTATTTCCATGTTTTTTATTTTCAAAAGTCTATGGAAATATAGCCCTCTGCCTGTATTAGGATTGTTTATCTATGTGGCCCGATTTATGATGGGACGTGATATGAACCAGATGAGAGGCGGTGTTGCTATCGGTATTGTCATTCTAGCAACAGTGTATTGTACAGAACAAAAATTCTGGAAATACCTCTTTGCCATCATCATTGCATACTTTATTCACAGAAGTGCTCTGGTAGCATTGCCACTCTATTTTATGAATAAAGTCAATATCACTAGAAAACATATTTACTGGGGTATGGCCGCAGCTTTTTTGATAGCAGGCGTTTTCGGAGGATTAATTAAAGATATCATTGGCAGTATTGGTTTTGTACAAAATATGGCAGGTTCATACGTTCAAGAAGGAAGTGTGAAAGCATGGAGCAACGACTTGTCTAACCCCATGATCTATTTCCAAGGATTTATATTGGTGGCCTTTACCATGATGGAGAAACAAATAGCACCATTATCTAATCACTATTATACTTTAAGAAACGGCTATTTTTACAGTTTTCTATTGCTCACCATACTTTGTCAGTATGCTGTTGTAGCAGGACGTACTTCCACAATATTTGCCACTTTTGAAATGATTATTTATCCTTTGATTATAGTCGGATGGGGTAAAAAAAGCAAGTGGATGCCTTATGCATGGATACTTGTTACCATGATTTATTTCTTCATTAGTAAATATCATGGAGGTGAATAAAGGAAATAGAACAATGAAAATTTGTTTTGTAACGGCCACACTAACCTCTGGTGGAAGCGAACGAGTAATGAGTTTAGTTGCCAACCAACTTGCAGAAAAGGGGCATCGAGTGGAAATCGTCAATTTAAACAAACATATCGTTTTCTACCCCATTCATCAGAATGTGCACCTGTCGTTTGCGGAAGATGAAGTAGGAAGTTCGATCATTAGAAAAATATGTTGGTTGAGAAAACATGTAAAGAAAGAGAAACCAGATGTAGTGATTCCTTTTATGGAAGCGGTATATTGCGTCACATTATTGGCACTGATAGGTATCAAAGTTCCTGTTATCTCCTCAGAACGCATAGACCCAAGGAAATCTCCGTTTATTCGTAACATTCTTAGACGGATATTCCTGCCTTTAACAACACATTTAGTTGTTCAGACTCAAGATATCAAAGCTTTCTACCCTAAGTTTATTCAGAAAAGAACCTCCATTATCTATAATCCTGTCTCTGAAACTGTCTTTCATCTTCAAGAGGAACCCAAAGAGAATACAATTATCAGCGTAGGGAAGTTGGACGGACAGAAGAATCAGAAATTGCTGATAAATGCATTTGCAAGGATTGCTGATAAATTTCCAGAGTGGAAACTGGTGATTTATGGGGAAGGGAGGGAGAGAGAGTCTTTAGAATCTCTCGTTTCAAGTTTCAAGTCTCAGGTTTCAAGAAGGATTCTGCTGCCGGGGAGATGTGAGACGGTGATTGAGGAAATGAATAAGGCGAAAGTGTTTGCTTTCTCAAGTGACTTTGAGGGAATGAGCAATGCTATATTGGAAGCTGTCTGTGTTGGACTACCTGTAGTGACAACTAATGTTTCAGGAGCCGCAGAACTTGTGAAAGACGGAGAGGGAGGTTTCGTTGTACCTATACGAGATGGAAAAGCATTGGCAGATGCGTTGCGAACCATCCTCCTAGATGAGAAATTAAGAGAAAAGATGGCACAAGAAAACAAAGCAAGGGCAAAAGAGTTTAAACTTGATATGATTGTGGATCAATGGGAATCGCTGATTTTACATATTTGTAATCATTGAGTATTTTTCGGATATGTCACATTCACTTAAAAACATAAAAGTCTTACTCTATAAATTCTTTGGTTGGGCGATCAAAGACGATGCTACATTTCTAAAAATCAAGTATCGGCTGAAAGTCGGCAAGAAACTCGACTTGAAAAATCCTCGTAGTTATAACGAAAAACTGCAATGGCTGAAGATTAATTATCGTCAACCTACATACACTACTATGGTTGACAAATATCTGGCAAAAGAGTATGTTGCAGAAAAAATAGGAAAAGAATACATTATACCCACTTTAGGGGTTTGGGACAGATTTGAAGAAATAAACTTTGAAGAACTTCCAGATCAATTTGTACTGAAATGTACTCACGACTCTGGAGGTCTTGTTATATGTAAGGATAAAAGGGAACTTGACATTGAGGCAGCAAAGAAAAAAATCAATAAAAGCCTCAAAATGAACTTTTACCTTGAAGGTCGTGAATATCCATACAAAAATGTTATGCCCAGAATCATTGCTGAAAAATATATGGTGGATGAATCTGGGGTGGAATTAAAGGATTACAAAATATTCTGCTTTAACGGCAAAGCAAAATGTATCCAACTTGATTTCGGCAGATATTCAACACATCAAAGAAATATGTATTCTGTAGATTGGAAACCATTAGGGTTCTCGCTTTGTTATCCATCCGACTATTCTAAAGTGTTTGAAAAGCCAAAGAATCTGGAACATATGATAGAGATTGCAGAAAAACTATCTGCCGGGATTCCTCATGTCAGAGTTGATCTGTATAATATCAATGGCCAAATCTATTTTGGCGAATTAACTTTTTTCCATGGTTCAGGTTTTGAGAAATTTGAACCAGAAGAATGGAATGATAAATTCGGAGAATGGTTGAAACTGCCAGAATAAACATTCAAATAAACGATGACAATTAGTGTTATTATATCTGTCTATAAGACAGAGGAACCGAAATACTTTGAGGAAGCGCTGAAAAGTATTTGGGATGACCAGACGCGGAAACCGGAACAAATCGTTCTTGTGGAAGATGGACCGCTGACAGATGGATTGTCAGCGGTTATTACTCTTTGGAAAGAAAAACTTGGGGATGTGCTGTGCGTTTGTAAAAATGAAACAAACCTTGGGCTTACGAAGAGCCTCAACGTGGCATTAAACCACGTAACTTCAGACTTGGTGGCAAGAATGGACAGTGATGATCGTTCGGATGCAAAACGGTTTGAACGACAAGAAGCTTATTTTGAATCCCATCCTGAAGTGGATATTGTTGGGGGTGCCTTACAAGAGTTTGATGAGGAACACGATTGTCTGAATGTTCGCAACTATCCGCTCACACACAAGGAAGCCATCAAATATATTATGAAAGCCTCTCCCCTGGCCCACCCCGCCGTGATGATGCGGATGAAGATGTTTCATGAGGGACTGAGATACGATGAACGCTACCGAATGAGTCAGGATATCCAACTATGGTTTGATGCGATTATGAAGGGGTATCATATCGGGAATATCCCTGAAGTGGTACTCTATTTCCGTCGGGCAGGGGATGTGTTTAAGCGGCGCAGTAGGGTAAAGGCTAAGAATGAGTTCAAAATCTATATGAACGGCATTTACCGAATGCATGGGTTATGGACCACGGCCTACCGCTACCCTATCGCCCGCTATATCTTCCGAAACCTGCCTACGCCCATCGTGAAATGGATCTATGGGAGTAAACTGAGGAACCAAGTATTGAAGAAATAAAAAGAAATGCTTGAGTTTTCTGTCATCATGTCTGTCTATCAAGGTAATTCTCCCGATTACCTTGAAACGGCCATTGATAGCATCTATCAACAGACCAAAAAGCCTAAAGAAACAGTCCTTGTGGTGGACGGTCCCATCAACCAGGCACTGGAAAATATCCTTGAAAAGGAACAAGAGAAATACCAGAATATAATAATCATCCGCCTAGAACAAAACAACGGACTGGCTCATGCCATGCAAGTAGCAGTAAAACATGCTTCGACGCCTTATTTGGCAAGGATGGACAGTGATGATATCTGTCTGCCTGACCGTTTCGAAAAGCAAATGCAATGTTTTGAGGAGGATCCGAATCTGAGTATCGTGGGCGGTATGATTACTGAGTTTGAAGGGAATCCAGAGAACATTATCTCCAAAAGGATTATACCGCTTAATGATGACGACATCAAAAAGTACATGAGAGGACGATGTGGTATTAACCATGTGACCGCCATCATCAAGAAGGAGGATCTTTTGAGAGCTGGTAATTATCAGACATCTTACTTACAGGAGGATCACTATCTTTGGGCCAGGATGATGTTGGCGGGATGTACGTTCAAGAATATTCCAGATATCGTGGTTAACGTGAGGTCGGGAAGGGATCAGTTTGCCCGACGGGGGGGATGGAAGTTCTTCAAGAGTGAAGTGCGATTGTTCTGGTTTATGCATATAAATAAACTGATATCTTTTAGCTATTTTCTTTATATTTGTATGATAAGAGGTATCGTCCAGTTCCTCATGCCAAATTGGTTAAGGACTTGGGTATATCAGACTTTTCTCAGACAATAAAGGAATACCCTCTATATCCCCTAAAAAGGGAGATTTATTCTTTTTCAATACTACAAGATATAGGACAAATCTTGTTAGGACTAAAAAATGGTTCTTTGATCTTTTTTGAACTGATATGAGAATTGCTTATATTGTACCTTCTTTAGACAACCAAGCACCTATTCTCGTAGTACAAACATTAGCAAATGTCATGACGCAACACGGGCATTCGTGTTGCGTCTATCATTTTGATGACAAAAAAGAACTTGTTTTTCCATGTAAGACCCGACATATCAGTTTCAAAGACCAAATAGACTTTAGCCAATATGACGTAGTGCATACGCACTGTCTAAGGCCATATATATACATTGCAGTTTCTGGTTTAAGGTTTCAAGCTTCAAAAATATTTCGTAGAACTCCTCAACAGATTAAAACTAGTTTTGTGATGACTGTGCATTCATATATATCAGAGGATCTAACTTACGAAAGAGGAAAGATAAAAGGATGGCTAATGACAAAACTCTTTCTGCTGGCCTGCAATTTCCATGACAAGATAATCACATTAAGTCAAGATGCCATTGACTATTATTCTAAATGGATTCGGCGAGAGAAACTGTCGGCCATCTATAACTGTGTGGATATAGACAAAAAAGAAGAACTGACAGAAGAAGAAAAAACAGATGTGTTATCATTCAAAAGAGAAGGAATTCTCCTTGGTGTGAACTGTTGGCTTAAAAAAATCAAAGGGCTTGATGTTCTCATTAAAGCTTTGAACAGACTTCCTGAAAACTACAAACTATATATTGTTGGAGATGGCCCAGAAAGAGCGTCACTTGAATCTGAGGTAAATAGTCTTGGATTAACTAATCGTGTGAAGTTTGCGGGTGCCAAAATGAAGGCTTTTCGGTATCTTCCATTTTTTGATGTATTCACTTTAACCAGTTGGAGTGAAGGTTTCTCTCTCTCTTTGCTTGAAGCGGCCTTATATGGAAAACCATGTGTTAGTTCTAATCTCCAGGATATCAAGGAGAAATACGGAGAAAATGTGTCCTATTTTAATATGCCAGATGAACTGGCTTTGGCAGATGCTATTATGAAGGCAGCTGGAGAAGAGGGTCAACAAAAGAGTAAACAGCTAAAATTACTGGCTGAGGAAAAGTTCTCAAAGGAAGAGTTCTATAAGAAGCATCTGATGGTTTATACGAGAAAAGAGAGTTGTTTATGACAAAGAATGAAGAGATATTTTTAGAATTGCTGAAAATAGGTCTATGGGGTGAGGAAAACTATATCAATAACCTTAAAGATAACAAAGAGTTTTTTAAGGATATTGATTGGGAGGAGGTATATCGACATGCTGTAGCCCAAACAATGATAGGGATTCTGGCGGATGGTATTAATTCCATCGGGCTGAATGAATTGAAAGTTCCGCAGGATATTAAATTTAAATTGATTCAGCATGTGATTCGAATAGAACAGGCCAATGAGAAAATGAATATATTCCTGCCTCAACTTTACAAAAAACTCAATAAAGCGGATATCCATGCATGGCTCTTAAAAGGTCAAGGAGTGGCTCAATGCTATTTAAGACCTAATCACCGGCAATCAGGCGATATTGATCTGTTCTTTTTGAATAAAGCTCACTATGAAAAGGCAGGGGAGCTGCTATCAAAATATGATAATGGCAAAGAAACAGAGGAAACAGAACACTATGCTTTTACGATAAATGGTATTGTGGTGGAACTGCACGGGAAGATAGTAGCCCGAACAAACAGAAAACTGGATAAGAACTTTATTCCCTGGACAAAAGAGATTGCTCAAAATGAGGAAGAAATCATTCAGGATGGAACCCAAGTGACTCTTCCACCTATTGCTTTTGATGCTGTGTATATCTTAATTCATATGATGCGCCACTATTTTGAAGGTGGAATTGGATTAAGACAGGTTAGCGATTGGATGAGATATCTTTATACTCATCACGAACAGATTGACCAAGAGCAGTTAATCACTCATCTTAAAAGATTAGGTGTAACGAAAATTTGGAAGGTGTTTGGAGCCATGGCTGTAGACCATTTAGGATGTCCGCAGGATTGCATGCCTTTATATGATTCTAAATATTCAAAAGACGGGGCTACCATTCTACAATATATTCTGCGCTCCGGGAATTTCGGCTATTTTGATGACAGATTGCAAAACAGACCTAAAAATTTCTATTTAGGAAAACTATATTCTTTCTGGGGACAAATTCAAATGATTCTCCGTAACCTAACAATGTTTCCTGAAGAAAGCCTCAGAGCTTTGCCTGTACTCATAAAAGGGGGTATGGAGCGAGTGAAAGAAAAACGCTAACATTTTAACTAAACACGAGGTGCGTTTCAAGATGAAGGATGAAAGTTAATTAAACTGATAATAATAAAGCTTTCATTTTTATTATAACTATAATAATTATACTTATAATAAATTATAAACATAGAATTTGAAACCTGAAACCTGTCATCGACGGAGTCGCTTCTACCTCAAAGAGGTCTGAAGAAACCTGAAACTTATCAAGTTTTATTTTGAAGTTTGAATGTTTTGTATTAACTTTGTGGCCGAAAAGAATAGTGGTAAGAAACAATGAGTATAGCGTATTGGTTTCTAATTGCATCGTTTGTGCTATCTTTCCTGATGGGATGGTGGTTGATACCACGTGTGCTTATTATCTCCTATAAGCACCAACTCTTTGATATGCCCGATGAAAGAAAGGTACATGACCAGCCTATACCCAGATTGGGCGGACTGACGTTCTTCCCAGTCATCACTATTACGCTGAGTCTACTCATGGGAATACGCTATCTGTTTGGTTGGGACGTGGTTAATCTGCCTGCCGTAGAAGTTCTTGTGGAGTTTATGATGCTGCTGGCTGGTTCCTGTGTCTTGTATATAGTGGGTGTGGGCGATGACCTGATAGGTGTCAGCTATAAATGGAAATTCGTGGCCCAGATTATCTGCGGTATTCTGATCGCTATTTCAGGACTATGGATGCATAGCCTGGGCAATTTCTTTGGCTTTGATACTTTACCCAAATGGTTAGGCTACTTAGCCACCATCTTTGTGGTGGTCTATATCACCAACGCCTTTAACCTTATAGACGGTATCGACGGTCTGGCTTCTGGACTGACGGCCATTGCTTTATTTGTGATGGGAACCGTCTTTGTGATGGAACGCCAGTTAATTTATGCGATGATTGCCTTCTCTACTTTTGGCGTCATCGTACCATTCTGGTTTTATAATGTCTTTGGCAACCGACGCAAGGGAAAGAAGATATTTATGGGTGATACGGGTTCGCTGACTTTGGGTTTCATCATGAGTTTCCTTTTGCTACGTATCATGTTGACTGGTTTTGAACATGAAGGTCGTCCCGGATTTATCCTAGTCGCTATCAGTGCTTTATTGATTCCTTTATTTGATGTTATTCGCGTAGCCTTGCACCGTATCCGCAAACATCGTAATCCGTTTAAGCCAGACAGAAACCATATTCATCATAAACTGTTGCGTTCTGGGATGAAGATGCGTTGGGTGTTAGCCACCATCATATCCATGGATGTTTTTTACATTGTACTCAACTTCTTCCTGAGAGAATATCTGAACATTACAGTCATCCTTCTTATTGACCTGGCTCTTTGGGGTATTCTCCACCTTTGCTTGAATAAGAGAATCAAACAAGTGGAAGGGGTGCCGCATTCTATTTAGCACTTCGTGCGGTTCTGGTTTCTGGTTTCAGGTTTCAGGTTTCTTTCATTCATTAATTCTGAAAGCGTTTTCTGTAGAAAACGATGACA
>AUXO011645396.1_pt1 | contig 14454 bp, 12 predicted proteins | sample 768731 | NCBI WGS metagenome assembly AUXO01 (sample SAMN02715735, study PRJNA202380) | gut metagenome | biome: sheep rumen | host: Ovis aries | place: New Zealand: Palmerston North | reverse complement strand
CTCAGTTGGTAGAGCATTGGCTTCCCAAGCCGAGGGTCGCGGGTTCGAGTCCCGTCTACCGCTCACAAGTTATTATTCGACCGTCATCAAGAAGGGGATGTGTCTATTTTGACACATCCCCTCATTCAAAACATAGAAGAGGGGGTAATATGCTATTCATGACATTAATCATCGTGGCAGTCCTGCTAGTAGGCTTCATATTGATGAGCACAGAGCAGATGCATCACATCAATCGCGCGACAGTTGCGATGGTATGTGGCGTGATTGCCTGGGTAATTTACATGCTGAATGGTGGTGATTTTGTCCATTTGATGCATGGCACAGAATATCAAGAGTTTTTGGCGGGTGGCAATTCAACCGCTGATGGACTGAAATTTTTTGTAGCAGAGCATGTTGTGACGAAATATATCATAGAGGCATGTTCGGTTATCCTTTTTTTGATAGCCACGAACACTATTGTGGAGGTGATGCACAACAATGGCGTGTTCGATGCCTTGATTTATTGGCTCCGTATGCGTAATAGCCGCTTATTTTTATGGGTTATTTCGTTGCTGACCTTTGCTATATCAGCCAATGTGGATAATTTGACTACCGTAGTGCTGATGATGAGTATTATTTCTCAAATTGTGCGCAATTCTCATCAACGTGTTATCTATGCTTGCTCCATTTTGGTATCGGCATGTATGGGCGGGTGCTTCACTGCTATTGGCGACATGACATCGCTGATGCTGTGGGTGCGAGGGGCGATCACTCCATCCGCTTATGCTGCAGGGCTCTTTCTCCCCGCAATCATTACGGTGTGTGTGTTTAATGTCCTGCTTGGAATGCGGCTTCATGGCCGTGTAGAGATTTTCTCTGTGATTTCTCGATATAATGGTGATGACTCATATTGGTCTGGCTGGCAGAAGGCAACATTGTTGATTCTTGGTATTGTTGGACTTTGGTTTATCCCTTCCTTTCATTACATCACAAAACTCCCGCCGTTCTTAGGCTCGTTGTCGGTATTGGCGCTCATATGGGCGGTAGAAGGACTCTTCAACCTGGAGCGGAACGGCAATGTGCTAATGGTTCAGCGTCATTATTTCCGTAACACGGAATTCATAGGTATGCGCCTTATCTTGTATTTTTTGGGCGTTTCGTTGGGTGTTGGCGCATTGGCAGAATGTGGTGCCTTGGATTTTGTAGGCACATGGCTGGAGGGGTGTGTTGATAATGTATACATTTATGGATTGGTTGTTGGCGTACTGTCATCCATATTGGATAATGTTCCATTGGTGATGGCGGGAATGAATCTGTTCCATGTTGATATGACACCGGGATCTACTTCTGAATTTGTACAGAATGGAATCTATTGGCAACTCCTTTCGTATTGCTGTGCATGTGGAGGATGCCTTCTGTTTGTTGGTTCGATGGCAGGGCAGGCGCTGTTGGAGGTAGAACGAATTCGTTTCAAATGGTATATTCGCCATTATCTTTGGCGTGCATTGGTAGCATGGGTGGCTGGTCTTGCCGTGTTCTGGCTCATTCATTAATGTGTGGTAGTGTGTTTCTGTTTGGATGAATTGATATCGTATAATTGTGGTATAGATTCTGCTTGTCTGATGAATAATTTGTTGACCATATTGGGACCTACGGCTTGTGGGAAAACTGCGTTTGCTGCACGTCTTGCATATGACATGAATGGTGAGATTATCAGTGCGGATAGTCGCCAAGTGTATCTTGGCATGGATATAGGAACCGGTAAGGATTTGGCTGATTATTGCATAGATGGGAAAGAAATACCATATCATTTAATCGATATAGCAGAAGCGGGGACTCGATATAATGTGTACGAGTGGCAGCAGGGATTTTTGGATGCATATGGCATGATAACGGGCAGGGGACGACTCCCAATCCTATGCGGAGGTACAGGTATGTATATTGAGAGCGTTATCAAAGGATATGAATTCGATGGTCGAGCTTTTCCTGAATTCCAATCATTGATTATAGGATTGGATATAAGTCGTGATGCACGGAGAGAAAAAATTAGTCGTAGGCTTCGTGCGCGCTTGGATGAAGGAATGGTTGACGAAGTTCGAGGCCTTATTAATCGAGGGGTCCCGGCTGAAAGACTCATTAGATATGGCTTGGAATATAAGTATGTCACGCTGTATTTGTTGGGACAATTGAAATACGATGAGATGGTTTCTCTGTTAGAGATAGCGATTCATCAGTTTGCTAAGAGGCAAATGACGTGGTTTCGTGGAATGGAAGAACGGCGAGGCATTCAAATCCATTGGCTTGATGTTGAAATGCCGATAGAGGAACGTGTACAGAAAGTAAAAGAATTATGGCAGAAGCAAATCGCATAGGTGTTATATATAGTCCTCATTCTGGATGGGACCGCTCACAGAAACGTTGGCAACTAATTCGTCAGTACATGGAACAGAAAGGCGTGCTATTTGACTTTGTTCAGTCGGAGGCATCAGGTTCCGTGGAACGCTTGACCAAGATGATGTGTGATAATGGTTATAGGACTATTGCAGTAGTGGGTGGAGATGGAGCATTGAATAGTGCAATAAATGCAATGATGCAATCGCGTGAGATATTGCCTGACGATTTCGCTTTTGCGGTAATCCCTAATGGTATTGGTAATGATTTCTCTCGTTTTTGGGGCGTTTCAATTGATGATTATAAGCGGGTGGTTGATGGCCTTATTGCAAGGACTCTTCGAAAAGTGGATGTGGGGTGTTGTACATATCAAGATGAACAAATACCGCAACGCCGGTATTTCTTAAACTGCATTAATATCGGGTTAGGAGCGCGTTTGATAAAAACAACGTATGATGCTGCCTATATCATTGGTTCTCGTAGGCTTTCGATAATTCCGGCACTTATCAACCGTATTTTTGAGCGCAAACAGTTCACGATGTCAATGAAAATAGAGGCAGAGGAAATAGAAGGAAAGTATATGTCCATGTGCGTGGGCAATTGCTTGGGCTATGGACAAACCCCCAATTCCGTGCCCTATAATGGGTTGCTTGACATTTCTTTGATTACTCGTCCTAAATGGTGGCAACTTTTTGAAGGCTTTTGGCTGTTAGGTAAGGGGCGCTTCTTGAATTATAAAAATGTTCATCCTTATCGTGCTCATCAGATTGTTGTAAATGGTGTAGATAAGGCTTTGGTATCGCTTGATGGCATGGTGCTTCATGCCAAAGCTCCTACTCCTATGCGTATTACTGTTGAACGGGATGCACTTAATTTTGTGGTCCCATTGATATAAAAGCGAGACTATCCAATCTTGCTGATTCGTTCAAGACTCTCTCCATCGATGATTTTTATCTTTTTCCCGTCGATGGCAATGATTTTCTCTTGAGCGAAGGCCGAGAGTGTCCGGATGGCGTTTGAAGTAGTCATGTTTGACATATTGGCCAGGTCCTCACGTGAAAGGTAGATAGACAAGGTCGCGCCATCCTCCTCTAAGCCGTAATTGTCCCTTAGAAAGATGAGTGATTCTGCCAATCTCCCTCGAATGTGCTTTTGAGTGAGGTTTACGGTACGTTGGTCGGAATTTCCTACTTCGATAGCGAGCAACTTAATGAAGAACATGGCAAACTCGCTGTTCTCCATAATCCATTTCTCTATCATTTCGATTGGAATAAGGCATACAGTACTGGCCTCAAATGCGGCGGCGGATGTTACATAGTTCTGATTAGCGAAATGCGCTCGGTATCCAAAATATTCAACAGGTTTGATGACTCGAATGATTTGAGTGCGTCCGCTTATGCCATCCTTATAAATTTTTACTTTTCCATGAATCAGGCAATGCAGCATTTGTGGTACTTCTCCTTCTTGATAAAGCGCTTCATTCTTTTTGAATGTTTGGATGGTCATGCTATGGCGTAATTCCTCTTGTTGGGTGGGGGAGAGGAGCCGCATGATATCTTGAAGGCTTTCAACCGCGTCAGTCAAGATAATGGAATCTCTTTTTTTCATTATTGCCCTTTTCTTGTTTGTTTTGCAAAGGTACGTACAAGTTGTTAATAAAACAAAACTTTCTTTCTTTTTTCTGCTATATAGCATGTTTTGGGCTGTTTAAAATGTCGTAAACGTTTTTTTTCGAAAAAAAAAGGTGGAAAGGTTGTGTACACGGAAAAATGTTCCTAAATTTGAACGTTGAAAACTAACGCTAAAATCGAGAGAAGTAACAATAATACCTTAAAATACAACTATGAGTTATTTACGTTTTGATAAAGCTCTGATGGCAAACTTGCAAGAGTCCCTGCCTAAGGAGGTTCTACGCACGAATAGGTCTGGTGCGTATTCCTGCTCATCCATTGTGGATTGCAATACTCGTAAATATCACGGTTTGTTGGTCGTTCCTGTTCCTGAACTGGATGATGAAAATCATGTTCTTTTGTCTTCGTTAGACGAGACTGTCATTCAGCATGGGGCTCAGTTCAATCTAGGCCTTCATAAATATTCGGGTAATGTATATAGTCCTAACGGGCACAAATACATCCGCTCATGTGAATGGGAGAAACTTCCGACAACAATCTACCGAGTGGGTGGTGTGATATTGAAGAAAGAGAAGGTATTCCAGCATTTTGAAAACCGAATACTAATTCGTTACACGTTGCTTGATGCCCATTCTGTTACAACATTGCGCTTGCGTCCATTTTTGGCATTCCGAAGCGTGGAAGAATGTACGCATGAAAATGCATCAGCAAATAGGCATTATGATGTGATTGACAATGGTATCAAAACCCGCCTGTATCCTGGCTATCCGGAGTTGATGATGCAGCTCAATAAAAAGAATGAATTTGTCTATGAACCGAATTGGTATCGTGGTATAGAATACCAAAAGGAACAGGAACTTGGTTATGACTATAAAGAAGACTTATATGTTCCTGGCTACTTCGAATTCAACATAAAGAAGGGTGAAAGCGTGGTTTTTGCAGCTGGATTGAGTGAATTGAAGTCAACGCAGCTGAAAAAGATCTTCGATTACGAATATGATGTACATGCTCCTCGAACCAATTTCCAGTCATGTTTGGTCAATGCTGCTCACCAGTTTCATTATGAGCGGGATGGCGAAACTTATATCATAGCTGGATATCCTTGGTTCAAATGTCGGGCTCGTGACATGTTTGTGTCTCTTCCGGGATTAACCCTTGCTATTGATGAGGTAGAGTATTATGAGAAGTGTATGAAAACGGCCGAAAAAGCCATCCTGGATTTTATGGGCGGCAAGAAATCTGCCATCAAGATGTTTGAGATGGATAAGCCGGATGTCTTGCTGTGGGCTGTTTGGTGTATTCAGCAGTATGCTCGTTTGGTGGACACAGATATAGCCCGGGATAAGTATGGGAAACTGGTCGCAATGATTGTTGATTACATCAAGTCCGGCCAACACCCGAATTTGCAGTTACATGATAACGGATTGCTGTTTACTAATGGACGTGAACATGCTGTAACGTGGATGAATTCCGAAGTGAATGGCTCTCCTGTTGTCCCACGTTCAGGTTATGTAGTTGAAATCAATGCATTATGGTACAATGCTTTGTGCTTCAATGCAGAGATGTTGATGTCTGCTAATCAAGCAGCAGAAGCAGAGACTTATACGCAATTGGCTGAGGTCACAGGTAAATCCTTCAAGGATACATTCTTGAACGAGCATGGTTATTTGCTTGACTATGTGGATGAGGGCTATATCTCTTGGTCTGTTCGTCCCAATATGCTAATCGCTTCATCGTTGGAGTACAGTCCATTGACGACACCTGAACGTAAGAAAATTTTTGATATCTGTACGAAAGAGCTGTTGACTCCTAAAGGCATTCGTTCTCTCTCTCCGAAATCAGGAGGTTATAATCCAATTTATGCCGGCGGACAGGTTCAGCGAGATTCTGCTTATCATCAAGGAACCGTTTGGCCCTGGCTTTCGGGATTCTATTTGGAGACATGCTTAAAAATCTATAAGCGTAGTGCACTTTCGTGGGTGGACCGTTGCTTTATAGGCTTGGAAGAAGAGATGAACTACCACTGCATTGGTACCCTTCCTGAATTGTTTGATGGAAATCCACCATTCAGCGGACGTGGGGCTCTTTCCTTTGCCATGAATGTGGCAGCGGTGTTGCGTGTCAACAAGGTTCTTTCTAAATTCTATAACTATTAAAACGGAGGACAGGAGATATGAAAGTTTTAATGTTTGGTTGGGAATTCCCTCCTAAAATATATGGCGGACTTGCAGTTGCTTCTTATGGTATCACCAAGGGAATGATTGAAGGTCAGCCTGACGCTGAAATTACCTTTTGCCTTCCAAAGCCTTGTGGCGAAGAAGAGAAGTTCTTGCGCATCATCGGCATGAACCAGGTGCCCATTGTGTATCGTGGTCATGACTATAATTATGTGAAGAGTCGTATTCCTGACTACATGACACCTGAAGAATACTACAATTTCCGTGACCATATCTATGCTGACTTTTCATACATGAATGTGAACGACATGGGATGTATGGAATTTGCAGGCGGATATCCTGGCAATCTTCATGATGAGATTAACAATTTCTCTATTATAGCAGGTGTTGTGGCTCGTTCAGAGCAGTTTGACATCATTCATGCTCACGATTGGCTTACATATCCAGCAGGTGTTCATGCCAAGATGGTGAGTGGTAAGCCTTTGTGTATTCATGTGCATGCTACAGACTTTGACCGCTCTCGTGGTAAAGTGAATCCAACGGTCTATTCTATAGAGAAGAATGGTATGGACCATGCTGATTGTATTATGTGTGTGTCAGAACTGACACGTCAGACGGTTATCCGAGAGTATCATCAAGATCCTCGTAAGTGTTTTGCAATACATAATGCGGTCTATCCACTTCCGCAAGAGTATTTGGATATTCCGCGTGTTGATCATGGCAAGGAGAAGGTTGTTACTTTCTTAGGGCGCATCACGATGCAGAAAGGGCCTGAGTATTTCATTGAGGCGGCAGATTTGGTTTGCAAGCGTTCTAAGAATATCCGTTTCTGTTTTGCTGGTTCTGGTGACAAATACTGGGAGATGGTTGACTTGGCCGCGGCAAAAGGTATTGCGGACCGTGTTCATTTCCCCGGCTTCCAGCGAGGGAAACAGGTGTATGAGTGCTATAAAGCATCTGATGTATTTGTGATGCCTTCTGTCTCAGAACCTTTTGGCATTGCTCCGCTTGAGGCGATGCAGTGTGGCACACCCTCCATCATTTCTAAGCAATCAGGGTGTGGAGAGATTCTTGACAAGGTCATAAAAGTGGATTACTGGGATATTAATGCGATGGCTGATGCAATTTACTCTCTCTGTACCAATGAAGGCTTGCATAAATATTTGCAAGAAGAGGGTTTGAAGGAAGTTGCTGAAATCACATGGGTGAAAGTAGGACACCGCATCCGTAAGCTGTATGACCAGTGCATCTATAATGGAGGATTTATACATTGAACATTAATTGGTTATTAGGTTGTTGTTTAATAAGGCTATAACAGCCTCAGAGTTCCAAACCCTCATAACCCCAAAACCTCAAATAATATGAAAAAGATTTGTCTTTATTTTGAGATTCACCAGATAATTCATCTCAAGCGTTACCGTTTCTTTGATATCGGTCGTGACCATTATTACTATGACGACTATGAGAATGAACGTTCTATTAATGATATAGCAGAACGTAGTTATGTTCCTGCGTTGCAGACGCTTCTTCAAATGTGTAAGGATTATCCTGAGTTTAAGGTGGCCTTCTCTTTGTCAGGCGTCGGACTTGAGCAGTTGGAATTCCACGCTCCGCAAGTACTAGACTTGCTTCGTGAGATTAACTCAACAGGTCAAGCCGAGTTCTTGTGTGAGCCTTATAGCCACGGACTTGCCTCTTTGGCTAACGAAGAAAGTTTTGCCAATGAGGTGAAACGTATGAGTGACACTATCAAGGAGATGTTTGGTAAGCGCCCTACAGTGTTCCGCAACTCATCGCTCATCTACAACGATGAGATAGGTGCTCAAGTGGCAGGCTTAGGCTTCAAGGGAATGATTACAGAAGGCGCTAAGCAGGTGTTAGGATGGAAATCTCCTCACTATCTGTATCATTGCGCAAGTGATCCACGCTTGAAACTCTTGTTGCGTGATATCAAACTTTCAGAAGACATCACTGAACGTTTCTCTCGTCAGGACTGGTCTGAATATCCGTTGTTTGCGGACAAATGGGTGGATTGGATTGCCAATACTCCAGAAGGTGAGGATATCATTAATATCTTTGGTGAGTTGGTTACTTTCGGTATTCTGCAACCTCTCTCCAGCAATATCTTGGAATTCCTGAAGGCTATTCCTGCTCTTGCAAAAGACCGAGGTATCGGTTTCGCGTTCCCGTCAGAACTTTGCGAAGAGAAGAGTGTCGGTGCTATCGAGGTCCCATATAATATCTCATGGGTGGACGAAGAGCGTGACACTTCTTGCTGGTTGGGCAATGTCATGCAGCGTGAGGCCTTCAATAAACTTTACAGCATAGCTGATCGTGTACGTGTGTCGGGCGATCGTCGTATTCAGAAGGACTGGGATTCTTTGCAGGCATCCAATAACTTCCGTTTCATGACCACTAAGCCTGGTTATCAGTATCGTGGCATATATGACAGTCCATACGATGCATTCACTAACTACATGAATATCTTGGGCGATTTCATCTCTCGTGTTAATAACCTCTACGGTGGGGCTGACAATGAAGAGATTGATGGTCTTATCACCATGATTAAGAATCAGGGGGATGAGCTTGCTGCCAAAGACAAAGAGATTGAGCGCCTGCGTAAGAAGTTGGAAAAATACAATCCAACGGGACAGGTCGAGAAAAAGCCCGCTAAGAAAGTGACTTCTACCAAGAAGACTGCACCAAAGGCGGAGGCAACTTCGGAAAAAGTGGCACCGGCAAAGAAGGCTACAGCAAAAAAGAAGTAACTAATTTTGTATGAATCTTAACGCTTCGTGCGTCCAATCGACAAAGAGCATTAGAGAAGTACGCCCATTGGTGGGCGTACTTTTTTCCGTTGAAACACTTTTCTTCGTTGATTGAATGTGCTTGACTGTGTAGAAATATTGATATGAAACTTTTAGTAGAAAAGATTAAACTTGCCTTGCAGAAACGTACGGGTTCTGCGCAACAGAAAAAGAATCATGCATCATGGGTGGCAAAGGGATACCGGAAAGAGCCTAAGGTGACATTTGTCTTGCAGTCGCATGACAAGAGCTTGCAGATATGTCACGTGTTGCCTAAGTTGCGTCAATATGACAATGCGGAAATCATTGTTATTGATGACGGTTCCAAGGTTGAACATACGATGCGTCTTGCTGCGGCTCTTACTGGTGCCAATGAGTTTTTGCTTCGTGCTAACGACCTGTTTGAGAATGTCACTTATGACAAAGCTATTCGGTTGGCCAATGGCCAATATATTGCCTTGATGCAGGACGATGATGATTTTGAGGGTGTCGGATGGGTAGAGAAAGCTGTTGATTTGTTTCGGCGGCATCCTCGAATGGCTATTCTTGGAGGAAAAGGTGGATTGGACATCGCTTTCGAGCCTGACAAGATGTGGGCACATGGCGGAGCATCACAATCTCAGGGTGACTTCTGCTTTGTCACGGCAGTCAATCGTGCTCCCATGTGGATCAATAAAGAATTGTATACTCAGCATTTGCATCATATAGACTTCCGTTTTGCTCCGTTCCAGTTTGATGACTACGAGCTCTGTGCACGCGCTTGGCTCAGCGGATTGCAAGTGGGTTGGTACGATGCCGGTTTCCAAAGCCTTACTGCTGGTGGAATGCGCTTGTGGAACAACGATTTTACGAAGGAGCAGGCGCTGCTTAATGGCAGATTGCTCTATCAGTTATATGCTGATAAGCAGGACGAAATTCGTCGTTTGGTTTTGGAAAGCAACCAGCAATAGGAGAGCGTGTTGCCTTAGTTTTCATGGCACCTTATTCCGTTCGGGGAAATGCGCATTTACCTTGGTCGGTTAAACACAGACGGAAAAATTACATATAGGGTAACATCGTGGCCGTAAAAACGGTGTGAGTCACACCGGCACCATCGGTCTGAGTCATACCGTTACTATCGGTGTGACTCAGACCGAAAAAATGACTTCGGGTGTGTACAAATGGAACAATATTAAAGGGAGTGGGTCTGATAGGCTCGCTCCCTTTATTGTATGTCAGAAAAAGTTAGGGTAGGAGAGAAGGTTTGTGGTAGTCAACCAGTCCTTCGAGAGGTGACTGAAGGGTGCGGCCAACGATGTAGCCGCATTGTTGGGCTGCCTCGGCAAGTTCCTCGTGGTAGTGATAGGCAATGCTGCCGACAAAGTGGACTGTTGGCGCCGTCTTATCGGTATTTCCCATGTTCTGTCTTAAGGGGGCTATGTTACGGTGGAAGAACTGGGTGAAACAATCAATAAGGAGAGCATGAATGGCGGGATGCTCTCGATGGCGTGCACAGAAGGGACTGAGCGAGGCGAGGTAGCGGTTGGGAAGGGGAGTGCGATAGACGCGCTGGATGATGTTTGCTTGAGTCTCGTGGGTTTCGTCAAAGAACATCTGGCAAATGTCTTGAGGTAGTTGCTGCTTGAATATATCGCCAACCAACCGTTTCCCGATGTATGCGCCGCTGCCTTCATCGCCCAGAATGTAACCAAGGGCAGGGATGCCTGCGTGCAATTGCTCCCCGTCATAGTAGCAGGAGTTGCTGCCAGTGCCAAGGATGCAGACGAAACCAGCATCGTGTCCGCAAGCTCCTCGTGCGGCGCCAAGCATGTCGCTTGCCACATGAATCTGGGCAGTAGCACTTACACTTTTTTTGAGGCAAGAAGCTACGATGGGAGCTTTTTCTGGAGTGCATCCAGCGCCATAGAAATAGACTGATGACGGTTGATGATCTCCGATGGCAGGGAACTCACTGCGTTTGAGCGTCAAAAGGTTTGGCATCAGCTCTTTACGGAGAATTTCGCATATGGTTTCCTCGTCTTGCTGGAATGGGTTGATGCCTTGGGTGTAAATGATATTGTTGCCGTCTTCGGCCAGACACCACGCGGTCTTGGTCGAGCCGCTATCTGCGATTAAAGTCATTATAATTGTGATATTTTTTACAAATATACTTTTTTCTGTCTTCATGTAAATCACTTTCTGACGGTTTTTTGTGAAAAGATGTTGCGAATAGAATGAAAAACATTAATTTTGCATAAAAAATCGAATATCAGGACTACTAATTTATAGAACAGAGATAAGTATGAAGCTGAACCCTAACGACAATCTCGTGATTATGGCAGGTGGTGTGGGCAGTCGTTTTTGGCCCATGAGCACAACGGAGTGCCCGAAACAGTTTATTGACGTGTTTGGCACTGGACGTACGTTCATACAGATGACATATGACCGCTTTAGGGGAATTATCGCTCCCGAGAATGTATGGGTAGTTACTTCCCAGCGCTATGCAGACATCGTGGCTGAGCAGCTGCCTGATATTCCCAGAGGAAATATTTTGTTGGAACCTTGCCGACGCAACACTGCGCCTTGTATTGCCTATGTGAGCTGGCGCATCAAGGCGAAGAATCCAAAGGCGAATCTGGTGATTACTCCATCAGACCACTTGGTGACGGATGTGATAGAGTTTCAGCGTGTCATTTCGTCTGCCTTGAACTTCACTGCCGAGACAGACGCAATTGTGACGTTAGGCATGAATCCAACACGTCCTGAAACTGGATATGGCTACATTCAAGCTGACCTGCAAGAGCCTTCTTTGCGCAACAGGGAAATTTTCCGTGTGGATTCTTTCAAGGAGAAGCCCGATTATCAAACAGCCGTCAAGTATCTGAAAAGTAAAGAGTTCTTCTGGAATTCAGGCATTTTTATTTGGAATGTGGGTACCATCGTGAATTCGCTCCGTATTTATGAACCTGAGGTTTCTCGGATTTTCGAAGACTTGTTGCCCGTGTATGGTACCGATAAGGAACAAGCTGCGATTGACAAGCACTTTCCTGAGTGCCCAAGCATTTCTATCGACTATGCTGTGATGGAGCGTGCAGACGAAATCTTTGTGTTCCCGGCCGACTTCGGTTGGAGTGATGTGGGTACATGGGGCTCGCTCCACACGTTGGCGGAGAAGGATGCACAGGGAAATAATGTGATAGGAACCGACGTGAAGTTGTATGAGACACGTGACTGTGTGGTGCATGTCACGGAGGAAAAGCGTGTTGTGGTGCAAGGATTGGAAGGATACATCGTGGCAGAGAAGGACAACACCTTGCTAATTTGCAAATTGGAAGAAGAACAACGAATTAAGGAGTTCTCTGCCGAATAAGAGTATAGAAAGGTATGTCGCAACTTCTTCGAAGCTGCCTCGTGGCAATAATGGTGTCAGTGTCTTTTGCTTCTTTGAGGGCCGAAGACACTGATTCTGTTGTAACGGAGAATGCCCCCAAGTTCATCTATTCGGTGGGTGGAAGTGCTGGCATGAACCATTTGATTAATATTAAAATACGCGGTGAACAGTTAGTCAAACGTGGATGGGGCGCTAACTATTCACTTTTCATGAACGCGCAAGCCAACCCTTTGGACACAGCCATCAGCGTCTATGACCGTGTGTTCGGATTCCCTACACTGGAGGCCGGTGTCCAGTTGCTTGATTATAGCCATACACGTTTACATACGGAACACACTCCCTACCAGTCGCGAGTTGGCTATGTGTGGACGGCATATATTGCATTCCGCCGTGACATCTATCGCAATCGGAAATGGTCGTTCGGTTATGCCTTAGAGAACGGCCTTGCTTTGTGCTCTCGCCCCTACAACCCTCATTCCAATCTTGACAACGATTTTATTGGCCAGCATCTCGCTCTCTATTTTGGATGTGGTGTGCAGGCTGCTTATCGCATTGCGCCTCCAGTGGAATTGGGGCTGTGCTTCGAGTACAAGCACGCATCGAACGGTGCCACAGACCGCCCCAACAAAGGCTCCAATAGTTATGGATTAACTTTGCGTGGGCGTTGCGACTTGAATCGCCCGGCTAATGACATGGGACTTACGTATCATGAGCGATTGATGCAGCTGCAACGCTTTAACCGCCCAGTGCTTGAACCTTACATGTATCTTGATATTGATGCCTCTGTGGGATTCCGTACCCTTTATGAAGAGTGGCTTTTGCAGCGAGAGCACATGACGGATGCAGAACGTAAACAAGACGGAAAACTTGGTCTTCATACAGTATGGAGCACAGGCCTTACGACGATGGTGCGTTACAACCAGGTGCATGCTTCCGGTTTGGGATTAGAGTATTCTTTCGCGGGCTATTTGGCGCGCTCCCCAAAAATCGAGCGTCAGTGTGGCGTCACTACCAATTATCGCCACAGCAAGCATACGTTGTACATTTTTGGTCATCATGAAGTCTTTTACAAGCAACTCTCATTGCCAATGTCTATCGGAACCTACCTGTTCCGCCAACATGGTTGGGTGGGCGCTAAGTATGAGCCATGGTTGGTGGAGACTATAGGTATCCGCTATTATCCCAAATTTTTCAAGCCGTTTTATATTGGCTACAATGTGAAGGCCAATATGGGTAAGGCATATGCGATGGAACTGAAAGTGGGTATGCATGCAGGGCACTGGAACTTGAGGAAAAAGGGAAAGTGAAGAAAGGCTGTGCTAATAGAAGAAATGTCAAACAACAGAGAAGAGGGTGAACCCATTCGGGTTCACCCTCTTCTCTGTTGTTTGATGAGTTACATCAATCTTTACTGATTTATGCCTCAGCAGGTGCTTCTGTGGTCTCTTCAGCAGGAGCTTCAACCTCAGCTTCAGCCTCTGCCTGAGCAGCAGCTGCAGCAGCCTTCTTCTCTGCAATCTTAGCAGCGAGAGCTTCGTTGGCCTTCTTCTCAGCAGCGAGACGAGCCTTCTTGTCTGCAACCTTGTCTGCTGCAACCTTGTCAGCAGCCTTCTGTACCTTAGCGTCCTTCTCGGCTTTCCATGCAGAGAACTTAGTCTCTGCAGTAGCTTCGTCGAAAGCGCCCTTCTTCACACCACCGAGGAGGTGCTTCTTCATGTATACGCCTTCTTCAGAAAGGATGTTGCGAACGGTGTCAGTTGGCTGAGCACCAACGAGCACCCAGTAGAGTGCGCGTTCAAAGTTCAAATCGATTGTTGCAGGATTGGTGTTAGGATTGTAAGTACCAATCTTCTCGATAAAGCGACCATCGCGTGGTGCCTGTGCATTAGCAATCACGATGCTGTAGAACGCATAGTTCTTGCGACCGTGACGTTGCAAACGGATTTTTGTTGCCATTTTGCAATGAAAAATGTTTAATTGTTAATGATTGTGTCGCCATCCCGTGACGACGTGAACTCTGTCACTAACTCGTAATGACGGTGCAAAGTTACGCTTTTTTCTTTTCTTTTTCAGGAAAAACACTAATCTTTTCATCTTTT
>AUXO016958680.1_pt1 | contig 14456 bp, 10 predicted proteins | sample 768731 | NCBI WGS metagenome assembly AUXO01 (sample SAMN02715735, study PRJNA202380) | gut metagenome | biome: sheep rumen | host: Ovis aries | place: New Zealand: Palmerston North | reverse complement strand
TGTGATTACCTGAACAGGTTCTGTCCGTCTGATAGCGGTTGTTTCAGCAGGTCTTTGTGTGGTATAGTCTACAGACGGCACAGTGACGGGAATAATTTCTGTTTCAACTGTAACAGTTCTGGTTGTGCCGTTTTGTTCCGTATATCTTCTGACAGCCGAGCTTTCGCTGCCGCTAGTGCCTGTACCGGATTCCAGCGTTTCGGCAGTTGTCATAGTGCCGGATTCTGTGGATTCTGTCCTGGCAGTTGTTGCTTTTTTGCCGGAATATCGTGTAGATTCATAAAAAGCATCATCATAAAAAGTTGTAGTAGTGGTAGATGTCGAAACTGCTGACGTATGTGGCGCAGTGGTTGCAATTTCCACAAATTCAAAAGATACAGCGGTTGTTGCTGTTGTCTGCATTTCGTTCTGAATATAGTTCTTTGTCCTCGGTGCACGTTTTGCCAGATTCACAAACCCAAACCCAAGTACTGCAATAATTGCAATAATCAGGAGTGCAATCAAAATAATTGGTGCGATTTTGGAAACGGCGGATTCAGATTCTGCTTCTTCGTAATCATCTTCGACAGGAACATCAATGTTCATATCACGGTTGTGATGACTTTGTGCCATGCTAAAAACTCCTTTTAAAATTTTTTGAAAAATAGGATTCTTTGTTTATTCTAACACAAACAGCGAAAAATGTCAAGAGGGAGAATGCACTGCAAACATGCACCAAATATCAATTTTGTGCATGTTTTGATATGCTATTCTTCAGCCGATGGCTTTCCCGGATTTTTTCTCCAGAAAATCATACCTGTCAATCAGAATAGCAATTATTATGCACCATGGATACAGATTTTAGTGTCAGTGAAATATAATTATTGAAAAAATCACTTGTTATTTTCGGACAGATATGCTATAATAGAAGAAGATAAAAGATAAAACACAAAAGTTCAGCCATAAGGAAAGGAGTTATGATGACATGCTGCAAATCAAAAATATCCGGAAACAATATGTAACCGGCGATTTGGTGCAGACAGCCCTTGATGATGTCAGCCTGAATTTCCGTGATAATGAATTTGTTGCCATTCTTGGACCTTCCGGCTCTGGTAAAACGACGATGCTGAACATTATCGGCGGTCTTGACAGATATGATTCCGGCGACCTGATTATCAATGGCATTTCGACAAAACAGTATAAAGACCGTGACTGGGATTCCTACCGGAATCATACTATCGGGTTTGTATTCCAAAGCTACAATCTGATACCACATCAGACTGTACTTGCCAATGTGGAACTTGCCCTGACGATTTCCGGCATTTCAAAATCAGAACGCCGCAGACGTGCCAAAGAAGCCCTTGAAAAAGTCGGTCTGGGCAATCAGATTCATAAAAAACCGAATCAGATGTCCGGCGGACAAATGCAGAGAGTCGCCATTGCCAGAGCCTTGGTGAATAATCCGGCAATTCTTCTTGCAGATGAACCTACCGGCGCACTTGATTCCGAAACCAGCGTGCAAGTCATGGAAATGCTTAAGGAAGTCGCCAAAGACCGCCTTGTTATTATGGTAACTCATAACCCGGAACTTGCCTATGAATATGCTACCCGGATTGTAAAAGTCAAGGACGGCAGAATTCAGGAAGATTCCATGCCGTTTGATTCTGAAAAAGAACAGCCTGCTCATCATGAAAACATGGGAAAATCTTCCATGTCCGTTCTGACCGCTTTAGGCTTAAGCTTCAATAATCTTAAAACCAAAAAAGGAAGAACACTTCTGACTTCTTTTGCCGGGTCTATCGGCATTATTGGCATTGCCCTGATTCTTTCCCTTTCCAATGGTGTAAATACTTATATTCAGGATTTGCAGAAAGATACCATGACCGCCTACCCTATTTCAATTGAGGCACAGTCCTTTGACTTCACAACACTGATGCTTTCCGGACAAAACAAGACAAAGGAAAAAATGCTTGGCGATGCCGACCACAAGCTTGACGGCGTATACTCTGACGGCAGTAATCTGGAAATGGCTTCTACATTTAAAACCAGCCTGAAAGAAAACAATCTGACGGATTTCAAAAAATATCTGGACGACCCGGACAGCGAAATTAATAAATATATTGGCGAAAACGGCATTGTCTATAATTATGCTACACAGTTCAGCGTATTCACCCACGATGCAGACAACGAACTGGTCAATACTGACGGCAGCACCTTCTCTGAAAATAATAACTATATGGTCAACATGATGCTGACCACCAGTTTTGCCAGCACAATGCCCTCTTACAGCACCAATAATTTTGAACAGCTCATGCCCGGTGCAGAAGGTACACTGGTCAGCCCGACGATTACTGAAAATTATGAACTGCTTTATGGTTCTATGCCGAATGCCTATAACGAAGTTGTTCTCGTTCTCGACAAACAGAACGAAATTCCTATGACTTCCCTGTATCAGCTTGGTTTTCTGCCATCAAAAGAATACAAAGACCTCCTGTCCCGTGTGAAAGACGGTGAAGAAGTCAGTCTTGATGCACAGAAAATCAGCTATACTGAAATATGCAGCCAGAAATTTTATCTCGTTCCGGAATGTGATTTCTATGAAAAAGACAAAGACGGCTTATACAAGAAAATCTCTGCTTCTGATATTGAAAAAATCGAAACACTTCTTGACAATGCTCTGGAACTTAAAATTACAGGGATTATCAGACCGAATGCAGATAATGACAATCAGCTGATTAACAGTGCTGTCGGCTATACACATGCCCTCACAGAATACCTGATTGACTATACCAATAAAAGCGATGTCGTCCGTGCGCAGGAAAAGCAAAAAGAGGTCAATATTCTGACTGGTATGCATTTTGATGCTGATAACGACAAACAACAGAAAATTCAGGATATTACAAATTATATCAACGATTTGGGCATTTCCGAAAAGGCTCTCATGTATCAAACTACTATGATGATTGAACAGATGAAAAAAGCAAATCTTTTCGGAAATGAAGAAGAACCCACAGAAAAAGAAACTGTCCGGAATGTTTCCTATCAGTCTCCCCGTGATGCGCAGGTGTTCGGACTTGCTTTTCATCCGGACAACGTTTCTGTCAGACCACTTTCAGAACTCTCCTTCCCTGAAGAAGAAATTTTTACCGAACCGGAAGAATCTCTTACAGAAACAGAAACAGAAATTTTATCAGAAACAGAAAGTGTCCCGGAATCAGAACCCGAAACGGAATCTGTTCCGGATTCTACCGAAGAACTTACAGAATCTGAAACGGAATCTGAATCTGTTTCTGAAACTGAAAGCGAAACTGAAAGTGAAAGTGAATCCATTACCGAAACAGAAACTGAAACAGAGGTTGTACCCCCTGACTTAACTCCGGAAATGCTGATGCAGTATCTCGAACAGCTAAAAGAAAATATTGCCAATGCCATTGGTACAGGAAAAGAAAATATTGATGCAGCTATCGAAAATGAGAAAGAAGCCGCTGCACAGCGGAAACAGCGTTTTGATAATGCTGTGCAGGCTGGTGATGAACTTCTGCAAGATTTCTATCATACACTGAAAGCAATTGCTTCTCTCGGCAAACTGATTCCTGATACCAGTAATATGACACAGGAAGACCTGCTTCGTATGTATCTCGAACAGATGGGCGGTGGCGCAGCTTCCGGCGGTATGAACATGCAGGATTTAATGTCTATGTATACTTCCGCTTCTGGTATGCAGGATTTGCTGAATCAGGGCGGCGGTCAGAATTTGCAGGATTTAATGTCCATGTATACAGCCGCTTCCGGTATGCAGGATTTGTTAAGCCTTTCCTCCAATCCGGCAGCGATGACAGGAACAGGAACTTCTGCTCAGGATTTAATGAAAATGTATACAGCCGCTTCCGGTGTTTCTCAGGACGACCTGATGAAAATGTATCTACAGGGAAACAATGCATCTGATACTTCCGGCACTTCTACAGAAGACCTCATGAAAGCCTATGCTTCTGCTTCCGGTATGTCCACCGAAGACCTGATGAAAATGTATACTGCACAAAATCCTGCACCTTCTGACAACTCCGGTAATACTTCCGGAAAAGTTATGACTCCTGAAGAAATGATGAAAGCTTATCTTGACGGTTCTATGTCTCAGGAAGAACTCATGAATATCTACGCACAGCAGCAGGGCATGTCTCAACAGGATATGCAGGAAATGATGGGTCTTGCAGAACTCTCCGAAACCGAACTCGCCCAGAAAATGGATGAATATATGAACTCTCCTGATGAAAATACCCTTCTTGAACTCTATGACAGATATATTGCTTCCGGTAGCTATGACGATAATATGAGTACTTTCGGTGTTGTCAGCATGGATGCCCCTTCTGCAATAGAACTCTATGTTGACAGCTTTGAAGCCAAAGAATCGATTCAGAAATGCATTGATAACTATAATGCAGATGTTGCTGAAGAAGACCAGATTCGTTATACTGACTATGTCGGCTTGCTGATGAGTTCTGTCACAACAATTGTCAATGTCATTTCTTATATTCTGATTGCTTTTGTTGCCGTTTCACTGGTTGTTTCTTCTATCATGATTGGCATTATTACTTATATTTCTGTTCTGGAACGTACAAAAGAAATCGGTATTCTTCGTGCAATTGGTGCATCCAAGCAGAATATTTCACAGGTATTCAATGCCGAAACGTTCATCATTGGTCTGTGTTCCGGGCTGATTGGTGTCGGCATGACAGAACTGATTCTGATTCCCAGCAATTTTGTAATTCATACACTTGCGGATTCTGATGAAATCAGTGCCATTCTGCCGTTTGCAGCCGCTATTATTCTGGTTATCATCAGTATTGTCCTGACCTTAATCGGCGGTCTGATACCGGCAAAAAAAGCTGCTGCCAAAGACCCGGTTACCGCACTCCGGACAGAATAAATTTCCGTCAGCACAGCTTTTCCGGCTGTGCTGATTTTTCTCTTGCAAAATCCGGAAAAATATGCTATAATCTAATTATTATCATAATTCAGGAGGAATATTTTTATGAAATTCAGAAAATTTGCCGCTGCTCTGACAGCGATTTCTGTTTGTCTTGTCTCTGCTGTTCCGGTGATACTTCCGGAAAAAACAGTTGTTTCACTGACGGTTTCTGCTGAAGATTCTGACGCTGTTCAGATTCTGGCAGACAGCATTAACGCTCTCCGGGCTGAAAACAACCTCTCCCCTGTTTTGCTGAATGCAGATGCCTGTGAAGCTTCCGCTGTCCGTGCGGCAGAACTTGCTCAGAAAGCCTCTCACCAGCGACCAGACGGAAGTGATTCTTTTACCGCTCTGGAAGAAAAAAATATTTATTACACCATGGCGGCTGAAAATATTGCGGTCACTTCCGGAAATGACCCACAGGAAGCTTTTTCTCAATGGCTTGAAAGTGACAGCAATCTGCATAATATGCTCAGTGAAGATTTTGCATATCTTGGTGCTGCCTGTGCCTATGATGCCGAAGATTTACAGACTCCCTATCACTGGCAGATTTTTCTCTTTACCGGAAAAGTCCCCGGTATCACTCAGGAAATTCCGTCAGATTTTGCTCAGACAGCTCTGAAAGAAATCAATGCGCTCCGTGCTGAAAATGGTGCAGACCCTGTTTCTCTTCATGATACTGCTGCTGCTGCCGCTCAAATCCGTGCGCAGGAACTGGCACAATCTTTCAGTCATGAACGACCTGACGGCAGTATGCCTACTACTGCCCTGACAGAACTTGGCATTTCTCTCAGCAGTGTTGCAGAAAATATTGTCCTGACTTCTGTCCCGGATGCTGCTCTTGCAGTAGATTACTGGAAAAACAGTACCGGACATTTCAAAAATATGATAAATCCCGAATTTCAATCTATGGCGATTGGCTGTTATTATGACGAAAATGCAACCTCTGAAACGCCTTACAGCTGGTGTCTGTTCCTGTTTACCGAAGATGACAGCATGTCTTCTCCGGATATTGCTACAGAACAGGAAAAAAATGCTCTTCTGGAACAAATCAACGCATTCCGGAAAGAAAACAATCTGCCGGAATTCCAGACATTGCCGGAACTTTCCGCTGTTTCTGACCTGCGTGCCAAAGAAATTGTTCAGGAATTTTCCAATCTTCGCCCTGACGGAAAAAGCTATACTACCGCTCTGGAAGAAGCCGGCATTCTGTTTTCTGACTCCAATGAACTGCTTGCCGCCGGACGTTCCGAAGCAGAAAAAGTGCTTGCACAGTGGCTGAATCAGGACGGCGCAAAAAAATTACTTCTGAGCAAAGCTTATTCTCATATCGGAATTGGCTGTTATGCAGATGCCGCTACACCCTATCAGTATTACTGGGCATTGGATTTCATCAGTTCACCGGGAAGTAATTTACAGACCATGCTTGACAGCATCAACAGTCAGCGTGAAGAAAATCAGCTCCCTGCCCTGCTGCTGAACGAAGAATTAACTGCTGCTGCGGATATTCGTGTCAACGAACTGAAGGCTTCTTTCAGCCATACCAGACCGGACGGCTCGGACTGTCTGACAGTTCTGGACACACTTTCCTATCCGGCAGAAAACAAACTCGAAATCTTTTCTTCCGGAAATCCTGACCCGGCTGAAACCCTGAATGCGTGGTTTGCTTCCAAGACACACAAAGAAGCCATTCTGAATCCTGATTTTACCAATATCGGCATCAGCTTTCTTTCCGACCCGGATGCAGAATACCGATATTACTGGGAAATTTTTCTGACTGACGGGAACAGCCAGAACAGTTCTCTCCCCGGCGATGCCGATTTAAGCGGTAAAATTGACATTCTGGATGTCATCACACTGAACAAGGCAATCCTCGGAAAAGGAAGCCTGAATGCACAGCAGCTCACTAATGCTGATGTCAACAGAAATCAAAAGCCAGATGCAGCCGACTCTCTTCTGATTATGAAATATATTGTCGGTCTGATAACAGAATTCTAAAAAAATTCCCCCTGATTTTCAGGGGGATTTTTTTATTCTACAATTTCAAACATACCCATCATGCCGTGAAGTTTTGTTCCGACATCACTGCCGAACGGCAAAAGTGCCACTGCTACCGGAAAGAGTTCCGGATTCTCTGCATCAAGCTGTTTCAGTTGGGCATAGTCGCCCTGAATATCTATAATAATATAGTCATGCATTTCCATAGCAATTATCCTTTCTGAACGATTTTTTCCAGTTCTTCCCTTGCATTTTCCAGCATGAGTGCGCTCGGATTTTCGCCGCCCATAATGCGTGCAATTTCCTGAATGCGCCCTTCAAAATCCAGTAAATGTACTTGTGTCACGGTACGTTCCTGTTCTGTATGTTTTTCAATCAGATACTGTGTATCTGCCATTACTGCAATCTGTGACAAATGTGTCACACAAAGTACCTGCTTATCCCGGCTGACTTCCCGGAGTTTGATGCCGATTTTCTGTGCTGCTCTGCCGCTGACTCCTGTATCAATTTCATCAAAAATCAGTGTCGGAACATTTCCGGCAATCACAGATTTCAAAGCAAGCATAATTCTTGAAAGTTCGCCGCCGGAAGCAATTTTAGAAATCGGCTTCGGTTCTTCGCCCTTGTTCGCTGAAATCAGGAATATGACAGAATCCCGCCCGTGAACAGTCAGTTTGCCTTTCTCCTGCTGTACGCTCAGAATCACATCCGGCATGTCCAGAAACTGTAATTCTCCGGCGACTTGTCTGGAAAATTCCTGTGCCGTCCGGGTACGATATTCGGAAAGTGCATTTGCCTTTTCAGTGACCGTTTCAAGCAGTTCTGCTTTCCGTGTCTCCAGTGCGCTGATTCTTTCTGTATCTTCCTGCAAATTTTGAATTTCTTTCTTTGCCGTCTCATACATACGGAGTAATTCCTCAAAATCGCAGAAAAATTGCTTCTTTGCCTGATTGATTGCCTGATATCTCTGCCGGATGCGCAAAAGTTCCGCTTCGTCCAGTACAATACTTTCAGAACGTCCCTGCAAATCCTGTGCAATGTCTTTGAGCTCAATCAGACAGGACTGTAATCTTGCAGGAATCTCCCCTGTTTCCGGATAGACATCTTCAATTTCTTGTAACCGCATCAAAGCAGAGCGCACCTGTTCGGCTGCTGAATCTTCCTGTTCCATATCAAGCAGGAAAGCACTTCCGGACAGGGCAGAAACAATGCGTTCGGCATTTTCTGCCTGTATCAGTGCATTTTCAAGTTCTTCTTCTTCACCGGGCTTCAGATGCAGTGCGCCGATTTCCTGAATTTGCTTTTGCAGAATAACAGCTTTCTGACGGCGTTCCTGTTCTTTCTTTTTGCGCCTGCCAAGTTCTTTTGCCACGTTCTGGAGTTCCCGGAAAGATTTCTGATATTCTTCCAGAAACAGCGGATTTCCGCCGAATTCGTCCAGAATCTGCAAATGATTTTCCGGATTCAGCAATATCTGATTATCATGCTGACCGTGAATGGAAATCAGCAGAATGCCAATTTCTTTCAGAGCCGAAACAGAAGCTGTCCTGCCGTTGATTCTGCCGATACTGCCGCCGTCTGCACGGATTTCCCGTGTCATTGTAATCTGCTGTTCTTCGCAGGAAATTCCACGTTCTGAGAGCATCTGCATGACTTCTTCTGAAAGATGGGTAAACAGTGCTGTAATGACAGCACGGTCACAACCTGTTCTGACCCAGTCACGGGAAACTCTCTGCCCCAAAACAGCCTGAATGCCGTGAATCAAGATAGATTTCCCTGCTCCGGTTTCGCCTGTGAATACATGAAACGCATTCTGAAACCGGATACAGGCTTTCTCAATCACGGCAAGATTTTCAATATCCAATTCTTCGAGCATTTTCCCCTCACCTGTTCTGTAATTTTTCGGTCAGTTCCTCTGCCAGCTTTCTGGCTTGCGGAGAGCTTCTGACCAGGACAAAGATAGTATCATCGCCGGCGATTGTGCCGACAATTTCCGGATGATGCAGACTGTCCAGAATTGTACAGGCTGCCTGTGCTGTACCGCTGCGGCACTTGACACACATGATAGTTCCGGCATAGTCAATTTCTGTCACATGACTTGCAAGCAAGCCGGCAGCAGACATGGCTGCATCTCTTTCCTGATAGTAATAAAAACCATTCTCATCTGCTTTTTTAATCAGCTGTAATGTACGGATATCCCTGGAAACAGTTGCCTGTGTGACAGGAAAGCCTGACTGGGCAAGCAGGTTCTGCAAATCATCCTGTGTATTGATTTTCCGGGCATGAATCAGCTTAAGAATCATTTCTTGTCTGGCATTACGCATAACACAACATCCTTTGGCTAAAATTTTTATGTTTCGGAAAAGCCTTTGAGTGACTGCATCAGTTTCTGATTCACAGAATCAAAAAATCCGCTGTTCTTCATGCTGATAAAAGCAACGGATTCACGGGATTTCCGGATTTCAAGGGTATCTTCCGCATGAAACAGCACTGGATTTTCTCCGTCCGCACTCATGCAGATATGTCTTGTATCTTCGGCAGTGTGCCGGATGGTGATTGTTCTTTCAGAAGATAGTAACAACGGACGGTTAAACAGCGAATGCGGACAAATCAGTGTAACTTCAATACAAGAAAGTTCCGGTTCCATCAATGGACCTCCTGCTGAAAGTGCATAGGCTGTTGAACCTGTCGGCGTACTACAGACAACACCATCAGCACGGTACTGCCCTACAAGTGCATTATCCGCCATGACCGAGAATGAAAACACTTTTCCGTACAGACCGGAAACAACAATATCATTCAGAGCGTGAAACCGGATTTGCTTGCCGTCCTGATGCAGCACTGCTTCCAGAAGCATTCTGTCCGAACGGAAATATTCGCCGTGGAATAATTTTTCCAGTTCATCAAGCTGTGTTGTTTCCAGACCAGCCATAAATCCCAGATGTCCTGTATTAATGCCCAGAAGCCGTGCAGATGAACCAATCATCTGTCTGGCACAACGGAGCATTGTCCCGTCACCGCCAATGGCAATGACAATATCAGCTTCCTGTGTCAGAAGCGGAAAATATCCGTATTTTACAAATTTCAGTCCTGAAAATGCTTCCTGATAAGCATTATCTGTCCGGACTGTGCCGCCGAGGTCATGCAGTCTCTGACAGACTTCCAGCGCACAGGGCAGCGCATTCGGCTTTTGAAAATTCGGATAGATGACAAAATTCAGCATGTTTTCTCACTCACTTTACTGCAAATCAATCACAACGAGTTCCGGGCGGTTATAGAACCGGGGCAGTTTTGTCGATTCTCTGGCAAGTCCCCGGCTGACAATCATTGTGACATGGTTTTCCTGATATTCTCCTCCGGCGAACTTCGGGAACAAGCCCTGATTCGGCGCATAAAGCCCGTTCAGAATACCCGGAATCCGCCATTGTCCGCCGTGTGCATGTCCGCACAGGACTAAATCAAAATTCAGGTTTTTATATTCTGGAAACAGCTCCGGACGGTGTGACAGCAGAATGCTATATTCCCCTTCCGGAACAGCTTCACTGATTAACTTCATCTGCTGTTCTGTTGCATTTTTGTTTTCGGAATATGCCATACTGTCCGGGTCGTCAATTCCGCCGAGATACAGTTTCTGTCCGTTGACTGCAAGTGTTTCTGCCGTTCCGGAAAGTACTGGTATCTGATGTGTTTTCAGAAATTCCATATTCCGGAGAAATTTTTCTTTCGGACACCAGCCCTCGTGATTGCCTGTCACATAATAGCAGGTATATTTTTCCGAAATTTCTGCAAGCACAGTTTCTGTATTTTCATCCGGAAGCTGGTCATCGAAAATATCACCTGTCAGGGCGAGAATATCCGGATTCTGCTCTGCTATGGCAATCAGCAGTTTTTCCTGATTCTTTCCGTATCTGCACGAATGCAAATCCGACAATACGACAATCCGGACAGGATTGCTGATTTTATCGCTTTCAAGCGTATACTTCCGGATAAGCAGCCTCTGGTCAAGTCCCGGCAGAATCAAAATCAGAGAAATAAATAATATGATTAATTTAATCTTCTTTTTATTCATGACTGTTCCTTACAGAGATATAATAAATATTCAAGATTGCCGCTGCCGCCGGCTATCGGTGATTCACATGCCCCCATCACACGGAAGCCCGTCTGCACGGCAAAGGCTGAAATTTCAGAAAGTACCTGTTTCCGTATTTTTTCCGACCGGACAATCCCCTGCTTATTCAGGGCTTTTTTTCCGGCTTCAAACTGCGGCTTGACTAAAGCAATACATTCAGCAGCATCTGCCAGCAGCAAATATGCTGACGGCAGCACCAGTTTCAGCGAAATAAAAGAAACGTCAATACTGCAAAATGCCGGACGGCTTTCAAAATCCGAAACTTTCATCTGCCGGATATCTGTATTTTCCAGATTTCTTACACAGGGATGATTTTTCAGACTTTCAGCTAACTGTCCGTGACCGACATCAATAGCATAGACCAGTTTCGCTCCGTGCCGTAGCATACAGTCTGTGAATCCTCCTGTTGATGCGCCAATATCCAGACAGACTTTGCCCTTCGGAGATGCCGGAAATGTCGTCAGTGCGCCTTCCAGTTTCAGCCCTCCCCTGCCGACAAACGGTAAATCTTCCACTTCAAGCCTGTCACTGTCAGAAACAAGTACAGAAGCTTTTTTGCATGGCTGCCCGTTCAGCAGCACTTTTCCTTCTGTAATCAGCAGTTTCGCCCGTGAACGACTCTGACAGAGCTGCCGTTCAGTCATGGCAATATCAATCCTTGTTCCCATAAGCGTAAATATACCGACAGACCGCATGTGCGGAAAGTTCTGACTTTTCCAGCAATGCCGGAACAGATGCCTGTTTCAGAAAACAATCCGCTGAAACACGGACGTATCTGCCCTTGAACCCGTACTGTGCCAGCAGTGAGCCGAATATGGTTGAAATACCACCGTAACCGCTGCTTTCTTCAAAGAACATCACAATCCGGTAAGACAATGCTTTTTCCACCAGTTCTTCCATCACAGGGAAAATTCTGGTCAGCTTTAACAGACTCGTCTGATAACCGCTTTTTTCACAGGTACAGTGTGCTTCCCAAAGTGCCTGATAAATTCTGCCATAAGAAATCAGCAGTATCTCTTTTCCGGATTCTGTCAGCATATATTCTGTATTCAGATGTTCTTTCGGATAGGTCATATCCTTGTCATTGCCTCTTGGATAGCGGACAGCCGTCAGCCCGGTATCTTCCTGAATGGCACGTCTCATGCACAGCCGCAGCTCTTCATAGCAGGACGGCGAATAAATGACCGCTCCCGGAATAGAAGTCAGCATAGGAACATCAAAAGTTCCCTGATGTGTTTCCCCATCTTCGCCGACAATCCCGGCACGGTCTATGCCGAGTACAACATGCAGCTTCCCGATTGCCACGTCATGCAGAAGCTGGTCATAGGCTCTCTGTAAAAATGTCGAATACACCGCAAATACCGGAATCATTCCGGCAGCAGCAAGCCCTGCTGAAAATGTAACAGCATGTTGTTCGGCAATACCAACATCATAAAACCGTTCCGGAAACTGCTGCTGAAAATATTGCAGCCCCGTCCCGAACGTCATCGCCGCTGTAATCGCACAGATACGCTTGTCCTGTCTGGCGAGTTCTGTGAGTTCCTTCCCGAACATGTCAGAATAACAACCATTTCCGGAAACTTCCGGATTTCCGGTCATAATATCAAATTTCGGTACACCATGAAATAAACTCGGATTTTTCTCTGCCGGAAGATACCCTCTCCCCTTCACAGTCTTGACATGAATAAACACAGGCGCATGATAGCGTTTTGCCGTGCGGAGTACTTCTTCCAGTTCCTGCATATTATGCCCGTCTACTGGTCCTAAATAAACAAAGCCGAACTGCTCAAACATGGTCGCCTGCTGGAACATGACACGCTTGAAGCTGTCTTTTGTCTTTTTCAGCACCCGCACTGCATGTGTGCCGACTCCGGGCGTATTCAGCAGATTCTTTTCCAGTTGCTGCTTTTTGCGGACATAGCTTTCACTTTCCCGGATAGAACGCAGATAGCCTGATACTGCCCCTACATTTCCGGAAATTGACATATTATTATCATTCAGGATAACAATCAGATTTTCCATTTTCTTCTTGCCGCCGTTGTTCAGCCCCTCGAATGCCATACCGCCTGTTAATGCGCCGTCACCAATCACTGCAATCACATGATGCTGTAAATCTCCTTTCATGCGCATAGCTTCGGCAATGCCGCAGGCAACAGAAATTGAGGTACTGCTGTGTCCGCTGATAAAACTGTCATGAACAGATTCATCTGGTTTCGGGAAACCAGAAATGCCGTTTTCCTTCCGGATGGTGGAAAACCTGTCCGCCCGTCCGGTCAGAATCTTATGTGTATAGCACTGATGTCCCACGTCCCAGATAATTTTATCCTTCGGCGACTCGAATACACGGTGTAATGCCATTGTCAGTTCTACCGTCCCCAGATTTGAGGCAAGATGTCCGCCGTTATGCGAAATCACACGAATCAACAGCGAACGGATTTCTTTTGCCAGTTTCCGGCACTGATAAAAATTCAGTTTTTTTAAATCTTCCGGCAGATTCAGGTCTTTCAGCTGAATTTCCCGGTTTTCCTGATTTGCTGTATTCATAGATTTATCACTACTTGTTATGATATTTCAGAGCGGCATAACCGCACCGATGAAAATTCCTAAAATTGCACCGCAGACCACTTGCAGCGGTGTATGTCCCAGCAGTTCTTTAAACTGGGTTTCTCTGGCTTCGCCGTCCTGTGAAAACAGCTTTTCCATGATTTCATTCAGCTGTTTGGCATGTTTTCCGGCTTCAAGGCGCACGTTAGCAGCATCATACATGATAATCGCTGCAATGACAAACATAATGGCAAATGCTGCCGAATTCCAGCCTGATGACCTGCCTGTGGAAATCAGCGTGGCACAGACCATAGAGGAATGAGAACTCGGCATTCCACCCGAACCGTAAAGCCGCTCCAGCTTCATAGATTTGTTCTGTACGAGAAATAAAATAAACTTGATGACCTGCGCCGCACCCCATCCCAGAATGCCGGCGCACAAAATCGGATTATATATCATGTCTGCTCTCTTTTCTATTAGAATTACTGTACCCGGACAAGCAAAGCATCTGTCAGGGAATGCAGAAATGCACGAGTTTCAGATTCCGGAAATTTGTCAAGCGCAGTATGTGCCTTTGCCGTCAGTTCTGCGGCACGGTTCTTTGCCTGTGCAATGCCAAGCAGTGTAACAAAGGTCTGTTTTCCTTCTTCGGCATCGCTTCCCACGGGTTTGCCGAGCTGTTCAGAAGTGCTTGTCACATCCAGAATATCATCAACCATCTGAAAAGCAAGTCCTGTCGCCAGACCGTAATTTCCGGCAGCTTCCACCTGTTCTGCAGAACCGCCGCCGCAGATAATCCCCATCTGACAGGAGGCTTTCATCAATGCGCCTGTTTTGCCA
>AUXO011017862.1_pt1 | contig 14456 bp, 13 predicted proteins | sample 768731 | NCBI WGS metagenome assembly AUXO01 (sample SAMN02715735, study PRJNA202380) | gut metagenome | biome: sheep rumen | host: Ovis aries | place: New Zealand: Palmerston North | reverse complement strand
TTTTCATGCCCGCGCAGATTTTTTTAGCCGAAATGTCAACGCCGTCAATCAATTCGCCAATGCCCGCCGTGTTAATAAAAATTCCGTCCGCTTGCCCGCGCCCGACAACTTTTGTATCGCCCGTGACAATTTTAACGCCCGCCTCTTTAGCCGCCGCCGCCATTGAACCGACAATTTTTTTCAGCTCGTCAAAGTTAAAGCCTTCCTCTAAAATCACACCAACGGAAATATATTTTGGCACCGCGCCTGTTACCGCCAAATCATTAACTGTTCCGCAAATTGATAGCTTTCCAATGTCCCCGCCGCGAAAAAAAATAGGGCGCACAACATAGCTGTCAGTCGTCATAGCCAACTTGCCAATCTTCGCGCCATCATGAAGTTCATTTAAAATTTCGTTGTAAAAAGCAGGCAAAATTATTTCGTGCAAAAGTTCCGAACTCAACTTGCCACCTGCACCGTGCGCCATTAAAATTTTTTTTCTCATGAAATTTTCTCCTGTAAAGGTTTTTGCGACAATCATACACCACTTGTCAAAACTTTGCAAAATACGATTATAAAAAACTGCCCGAAGGCAGCGTAGAAAAATTTTAACCAATGTTAGCGGAGTGAACGACTTTATAGCCGCGTTCAATAAGAAATTTTTTTATGTCGTCAAAACCTTTCGGGCGGTCGTTAAGTCGTACAACGAGTTCATAGCGTTTATCATTTTGCTTGCAAGTAATAAAGCTGTCGATATTTATACCGTTGTCCGCAAAAATTTTAGTAATATCAGCCATGACGCCGACTTTATTATCAACTTCCAAAGTTAAACGAATTTTGCCGCCGCTGGGCAAGCCCATAACTTCGATAAAAGTTTTAAGAATATCAGTCGCGGTAATAATTCCAACTACTGCGCCGACATCAGAAACGACCGGCAAGCCGCCAACTTTATTTTGGTACATTATCAGCGCGGCTTCCTCAATCGTTGCGTCTTCGTTTACGGTAATAACTTTGTCGTGCATAATGTCGCGCACGGAAATTTTATCCAACAGAGAGCGAATCTCGAATTTAGATAGAGTAGTAGCTGGACTGGGAGCCACGCGCATAATATCGCGGTCGCTGAAATATCCGACGAGTTTACCATTATCAACGACGAGCATTCTGTGGAATTTATGTTTTTTCATGAGCCTATCCGCCTGCTGAATAGTCGCGTCGCTTGTCACCGACACGGGGTGTTTTGTCATTCTCGATGCAACAAACATACTCATTCCTCCTCCTACAATATGGCTTTTATCAACAATTCAATTTGTTTGTCGCTTGGAACTCTTGCGTCGTCTTTTTTTGAGTAAATTGTTACGAGATAAATTTCGTCCGCAATCGCCACATAATAGAGCACTCTGAATCCACCGCTCTTGCCGACGTTCGCCGAGCTATTTGCAATCCGAACTTTATACGCCGCAGTATTTTCGGGCAAGTCCAAACCTTCCAATTTGTCGCCGATAAAATTACCTTTTTCGAGTTCGTCTGTTACGATTTTTATATCAGCGCGGATTTTAAAGAATTTTTTCTTGCGAATGTAAAACTCAACGTCATCATTAAATTTTTTGGTCGGGATTATTTGCATTTGCTTTCTCCTGCTCAATTACTTCGTCAATGTGGGCAAAAAAATCTTCAAGCGTCGGCTTGGGCAATCTTCCCGCTTGCATTTCGCGAATTTCCAGCAACGAGCCGACAATCGACATTTCGACGGGGATATAGCGTTCGTAATTTTCCTGATTTTCCATGTTAGTAACCTCCTGTTAGTGTCTTGAATTTTTTTCAAAAACTTTTTTTAACTCGTCGAAGGGCAAAGTTCTCAAGTGCGCCAATTTATTTCGGACTTCGCGATAAAATTCCAAATCATCGGCGTCATTTTCATTGATAAGCCAACGCCTTTGATTAAACAAGCCGTAAAGTTGACCAATCTCGACTTCTTCGGGCGTAGATAAATATGGCGGCGTATTTTTAATTTGATCCTCGTATTGCCTAATAAAATTGCGTCTGAAAGTCTCGACGAGCGGGAAAATTAATTTGAGTTGCGTCATCCAAATCGCTTGCTCAATATCGTCGGTACTTTTGCCGGAAGTAAATTTTCCCTCCCATAAAATATCCTCAAAAACTTCTTCGGGATTTTTAAGGAAGTCGTCACTCCGTCCAATGCATTCTGCGCCAAATTCTACGTCGCCTTCAGTGAGCGCGGAAACTAATTCAGCGAGATATTGTTTCATAAGGTGATTTTCATTGGCAAAATCGGCGGCGGCAAAAATATTAAACGCAAAACTATCATAACCGCTGATTTTTTCGTTGTAGGAAAGAATTTCAACGCCGGCTTTAAGATTTAAAGGATAATTCGTTTCCAGAAGAAATACGCCGCCGCGTTTACCGTCAAGAAAATTTTGATAATCAGCGATAAAAGTAAACCAACTGTCGAATTGAGCGGGCGAGGCGTTGCGAATCCAAATACAGCTATCGTTAAGAGCAATTCCGGTACTTTCCGCCAAAAATTTTGCATAAGCTTTTTTGTTGTAGGGGCGGAAACCGTCTTTATTAGCGCAAAAATTTTTCAGTACGAATTCTTGAGGCTCTGCAGAAATATTTTCGGCGTCGACAACTTTAATCGTTTGCGTGCCCTTACGCAAAAGTTTTTCCAAGACATCGCGCATAATATTTAGCCAGGGAACGGATTTAGGTAAGGAAAGCACGACGCTTTTGCCGCCTGACAAATTTTCAGCCGTTTCAAGCAAAAATCTGCGCGGACCGTTTAAATCTTCCCACCAAATTTTTCCGAATAATTCTTCGCGATTAATCATTATCGACCTCCGACATCAGCTTTAAAAGCGCGTCTTCGACCTCGTTAAGACTTCCAACGATACGGAGAATTCTTTGGCGGGAGAAAAGATAATTATCAGTGCCGGTCTTGCGCAAAATATTTAATTCGCAAAGTTCTTCCATAAGCGCACCGATTTTTTCCTCCGAATTAGGCAAAAACGGTTCTTTAATCAGCCCGAAAGTTTCTGCGGCGTTCAAAATATCCTTAGGAGAATAACCGTCAACAGTATTTTGATTGTAATAAAGATGAGCGAGCAAATTGGCGATAACGAAATAATATTTGTCCTCGCCGAGCCGCAAAGTAATTTCGATTTTGGTTTTAATATCCTTAGTGAATTCGCGGTCAGCAAGAATCTTTTTAATATGCTCCTCGCTGATTCGATAAATGGGCGTGTCGGCGTCGTAGCCAGCGTAACTAGGCTCAAACAGAGCTTTAATTAATTTTTCGCAGTAAAGCTGAATTAAACTGGGGAAATAATTCGCCGTCTCCAAAATCGTCAAGATAAGCGAATCTTTTTGGTTATCGGGGAAATACAAGCCCAAATACCTAAGCGGCACTTCCAAAAGTTTTCTAGCATCCTCCACGCCGAACGGTTTAACAGTCAAAGATTTAAGCGTCGGGAGAATGCTGTTGTTGCTGAAAGTTTTTTCGCGTTCAAAGCGGATAATATTGCGCAAACCGGCGATAACGAACTTGAAACGACTGCCGTTATAATCTTCCTGTTGAGTTTTGGCAAGCGCGACAATCGGGCTGTAATTATTTTCCGCGCAGGATTCGATAAATTTATCTGCCTCGTCGAGTGTAAGCAGGAAGTAGGGAATTTTCGCGAGTTTATCGCTTGAGAGGCGATTTCTTATGGCGCGGGTGAGTTCGTCCCAATCATCGGTTTCAAAAGTTTCGTCGAAGAAATTTTTATCGCTAAGTTCGCGACTTGTTAAAATTGCCGCCTCGCGATAATTTTTGTCGTCAATGTCAATAAAGATTGCGCGTTCGTTATTGTTGCCGTCGATTTTCCTGCACGCCATTTTCAAAAGCGCGGATTTTCCGAGTTGACGACCGCCACAAACAATATTAACTCCGCCGTGATTCATGACTTCGTTAATTTCGTTTTCGCGCCCGATAAACATTTCCGGCGGCAGAGGGATTCGTGGCGACCAAATATAAGGTTGGCAACGGGCGAACGGCATAACAAGCGACATAAGCGTATCAGTAATTCGTTTGGTACCGAGTTGCGCCGCGCAGTTTTTGAGCAGATACATTATCGCGACCCTATCGACGACCGCGAAAACTTTCGTAAGATTTTTATCAAGTTTAATCTCTTTGGCGAGGCGGCGGCGCGTCGGCAGGTCAAGTGCGTAATCCAAAAATATCAGCGTGTGTTCGCTGTTGCCGAGTTCTTTAAATTTCTCAACCAAATTTTTTTCGTCGAATTTGCCGAAAAGACACGAGACATTAAAGCCGTTAATTTCCGCGTCCGAGCCGAATGCCGCTATCGGGTGACTGCCTTTCTGCCCCGTGCCGAAAATCTTAACGTGGAAATTAATCGTGTTAGCACTAAGCAAGAAAAGTTTCTTCACACTTTCCACGCTAAAGCCGAGCGATTCCAGCAGAATTTTAATCTTGTCTTCGCCAACGGGATTTGTAATCCAATTTTTAATAAGATTGAGTTTAGCGCGAGAAACTTTATCACGCGGGAAAATTTTCTTGCCGATTAAATTCTCCAGCGAATCGCCGCTATCTTTGACACGATTATAACAATCGCTATACTCTTCCGCGTCCAAAAATCTAGCAAGCGGGGTGTCTTCTGCGTCGTCGAATTTTTTGTAGAGTTCACCGCGACTTAACTTGAAAATCAAGCCTTGAGCCGCCGTACAATTCCGCGAGGCAATTATCTTTTCAATCTCCGCGACGCTGTCATCAAGCTCCGCCGAGTTAAAATTGTCAGCAACTTCCTTGTAACTTTCAACTGCCGATTGCAAATCTTTTTTGAGAACTTCGCCGCGCTTGGTAGCATTGTCCTCGATAACGTCTTCCCAATGCTTTTTTACACGGAAGAATATGCCGAAATTTTTACTAGCCTCAGCGTATTTAAAACAATTTTCGACGAGCTGAAGAATTTTTTCCTTTTCGCCTTCGGGCAACGTGTCAAATTGTCCGTAGCTTTGCGCCAGCTCCAATCCGCCGATAAAACTTTCCAAATAGCGCGGAGCGTCCTTAGCGGCACTGTTAACGCACTTAGCCACGTCATATTCTTTTTTCTCGATAAACGACGCGCCCTTAACGTCTTTAAGATAATCGTCAATCATCTGCGCGGAACCAAAATCATCGCCGCCCGTCTCAAAAATCTGCTCGATACGTGCCTCAAAAGTCGGCAACTTCTGCGCGGCATGCTTTTTAATCTGTTCAGCAATATTATCCCGCGAGCCGTCGGAAATATTCAGCTCAAAATTCGGCAGATAATTTTCGTTGAGAACAACTTTATCGCCGCACAAAAATTCCGCGTAGAAATATTTTTTACTAAGTTTGTTATAGGAGCCGTCAAGCCGCGCAGAAATTTCCCGCAAAGTTTGAGCAACGACAATCGCGCCCGCGTCACTCGACAAAATCTTTTGAGCCTGTTGAATGTCATCGACGAGCCGCGAACGAATTTTTTTGTACTTAATACTGCCGCTGTCTTCGCCGCTTGCACTGATAATTTCCGCGCAACCAACCCACGCACACATAATTTCGGCGGCGCGTTCCAAAGTTTTCGTAATATTATTTTCCAGTTCGCCCGTCAGCTTGCCGGGATTTTTTTTGTCGCAAACCGCGTCCCAATTATATGCTACAAATTGCTTGAGCTTGCCATTATCAATATTTACAACGCTAAAATCGGCGTCCTTCTTGAGGAAAGTTTCTGCTAAAAAATCTTTGACGAGATTCAGCGTATCTACCGAACGCGCCTCAGTTTTATCCCTTATCGCGTTGAAAATTTGTGCTAAATCTCCGTCGCGAGCAAAAAGAACTTTCTTAAGTCTAATAAAAGTTTTGTTTTCGGCATTGTCGCTCAACCGCCCCGCAAAAAAGCGCGAGTAATAATCTTCGGCGTTGCGAATTACTTTGGCAAGATTTTCTTCGGCGGCAACTTTATCTTTAGTTCGATAGTCAGCGTAAAAGTCTAAACCCTTGCGCACGTCGGTTTTAAAGTTTTTCAAGTCAATAATCAGCTCCGACAAAGCCGCATTTGCCTTGATAATCCCAAAGCTATTAATCAGTGCGTGCAAAGTCGGAATGCCATAATCAACGCCGAAATCATTATAAAAAAGTGCACGAACGGCGGCGGCAGTTATCAGAGCCTCGCTAAAATCGTCGTCGTCATGTGTAGCCAAAATTGAAATCGAGTCGGCACTGTAGCCCTCGTTCAAAAGCGGGTCATCAAGCGCAAAGGCAAGTTGCCGATAAAGAATTTCAGCCGCTTTAATATCCAAACTCTGCGCTTTAAGATAAGCCGTAGCGCAGTAAAATTTTTTATTCAAAAGCAAGTCCTTAACGTCATGCAAAATTTTTTCTTTAATCGTCGCGTCAATGGGCGGAGCTGCAGATTTTTGCACAACGGGAACTTCTGCAACTTCTTCCGGCTCGTCGTCGGAAATTTTATCGGGTTCAGGGTCATTGTCTTTGGGCGGCTCGGATTTATTCCAAATATCAGCCGCAGAAATTTTTTCCATAGTGTCCTTGCGATAAAATTCACTGTCTTTGAAGTCGTACAAATAAATATCGTCGGCTTGCGGGAAATCAATCGTTAAAATTTCTTTGAGCGCGTCAAAAATTTTCGTAGCGTGTTGAAGTGTAAGTCCCGCCACGAACACGCGATTAAACTTTTTGGCATCGTCTACGTGATTGCGTTGATGTTTCAAAAAAACTTCGCTATCTTCCGCCTTTTCCCAAAAACAGCCTAACAGCAAATCGCGTTTCTTCTCGCTGATAAACTCAACGCGGAATGTTTGCGGCGAAGATTCTATATCAGACAAAATATTGCCGTGCTCATGCTCAATAGTGTAAAGAGAACAATAAATTGTCCGCGCCAATGCAAACTTAATATCTTCAGACAGGAAAGCAAATTTTTCGAGGTCACTTTTACTGCGCGTGTAGTTGATAAATTTCTTGCCGCTGTCAGTCTTCACGAACTCAAAAAAGTTTCTCGTAAAGCCGTAAAATTCGCCGTATTTCTCGAAAGAATATTTCTGAATGTAACCCTTGTTGAACAAAAGTTGAGCAATGCCTTCCATAATATCCTTAGGCATTTTCTTCGGACGGAATGCCGGCCACGACAGCAAACCCTTATTCGCAATGTAGCACAAAACCGGCTTAAGAAGTTCGGCATTTTTAAAATCGCGCTTGAAACGAACGGCGGAAAATTCTCTGTTGCGCTCGTTTTTATCGATAGTAAAAATTTTTTCCCACTCGGCAAAATCATCTTCCGTAAGCAGTGCGCCCTTATCGTTAAGAATTTTAATGAAGTCGTCTTTTTTGGGTGGCGGCTCCAAAGCAAGCGGAATAGTCACGGACGGATTAATTTTCTTCTTGCGCGGTTTAACTATTTTTGGCTCTTCAAATTCTTCAGGCGTCACCAAAGTCAATTCGTCACCGAATAGCCCATGCCCAATTAAATCGTCGCTGAAATACTCTCTAAGCTCTGCGCCCGCCGAAAACTTTTTGCCAATATCGGTTTCTTCCGTAGCGTTGACAAATTTGGCGTATCTCTCAACAGTCGCCTTTAACTTTGAGTTCTGCCTCTTTCTTTCAAGCAATTTTTTCAGCTGGCTTTGCTGTTCGCCCAAAATTTTTTTCAACTTGGAACTCTTAGCGACGAAATATAAAAATTTTTCCGCCTGCATTACGATGTTAGCATCGCGAATTCTGGTTTCTTCCGCGTCCAAAATCTTTTCTGCCTCAGAAAATTTATCAGGCAACGGCGCATTGAAAATCTTCCTGTACAATTCAAAGCATTCGATAGATTTTTTTATCCATGCTAATAAATCGTCGCTCCAAACTTGTAAGCCTTCAGCCGTAGCAAATTTTTCGTGGTCAATAATTCTTCCAATCTCAATTAAATCTCGCTTAAAGGTCGTCCCCAACTCGCGTAATTCGTTTAAAGTGCGTCGAAGTTCGTCGATTTTTTGAAGAGATTCCATAAGTTCACCTCCATATAATTAAAAAATTAGTTAGCCGCCGAGATAAGCCTTGCGAATATCTTCGCTGGCGGCAAGTTCTTTTGCGTCGCCGGAAATTGTAATTCGCCCCGTCTCCAAAACGTAAGCGCGACTTGCGATTGACAACGCCATATTTGCATTTTGTTCGACGAGCAAAACTGTCGTGCCCGTTTTGTTTATATCGACGATGATATTAAAAATTTCGCGAATCAACAGCGGCGCAAGTCCCATGCTTGGTTCGTCGAGGAGCAAAAGTCTTGGTCTGCTCATAAGCGCACGTCCCATAGCAAGCATTTGTTGTTCGCCACCGGATAAAGTTCCTGCCAACTGCGATTTTCTTTCCTCAAGTCGCGGGAAACGCCCGAAAACCATTTTAAAATCGTTTTGAATTTCTTCCTTATCCGATCGAGTAAAAGCTCCCAGCTCCAGATTTTCCTGCACCGTCATTTCCGCGAAGATTCGACGACCTTCAGGCACTTGCGATATTCCCTCGCGAACTATTTTATGCGCCGGCATTCCCGCGATATTTTTGTTGAGGAAATTTATTTCGCCGGTTTTAGGTTTTAGTAAGCCCGAAATTGTCCGTAGCGTCGTCGACTTGCCCGCGCCGTTCGCGCCAATCAGCGTAACAATTTCGCCCTCCTCGACGGAAAGACTTATGCCTTTTATCGCGTGAATTGCGCCGTAGTAAACGTTAATGTCCTTCACTTCCAACATTGCCATAAGCAAACCTCCTATTTGTCATATATCCTTTAAAGTTCAAATGTCACGGGGAATTGATGTTTGCGTTGAGCGTCGCGACAATAGCGGCTGTATATGCGGTAAATTTTTTTCTTGTCGACTTTGGAATAGTCGCCGACAATTTTTATGTGAGCCTCGACGGGAAATTTTTTCATGGTATCAAGTTCGCCGAGCCGCTCCTCAATACAATTTTGCGTAGACAGCGGGAAACTTGCACCGTGAAGAATTTTAAAAACTTCGCGGACATTTTTAGTTTCGGGGTTGTATTCGCAACTCATTGAAAGATTGCCCTCGCCCGCCATGTACATGCGCCCAAAACCGTTTGTATCGACGCCTTGAGTTAAAAGCGAAGTTTTGTTGCCGTTGCTGTCGACGATAAAAATTTTAGCCTTAGCAATTTCCGTGTGCCAATCTTTAGCCGGTGTGACGTAAGATTTAAAATCAACCTCGATAGTTTCGCCGGTTTGAGTGTAGGGGAATTGAGCCGCCTCGCGATTTGCGTCGCCAATTCTAAGAGCCGCGATAACCGACGCACTCCGCGCTAAAGTTTCACGATTAAACTTGTAAACTTCAACGAGCTGACGAGGATTTTTTCTCGACGGTATTTGATAAGTTTCGCCGGTCGTCCACGTGCTTTTATCGAAGTAAATCTGCGCGGAGGGAAATTTTTGATTGTAAAGCTCAACGGCTTCATCAATGCGATTGAAACAATCCGTCCATTGCTCCCAACTTGTCAAGTCGCGAACGCCTGAACAACTTTTGCTGTGCCCCATGCAATCAAGCGCAACCGCGTCGACGTTGACGCCCAAAGCCGCAATAGCCTCGCGATTTTCTAAAACGTGAATTGCCGAATTCAACGAGTGGTCTTTTCTAAGCGCGTTGCCGTCGGTGTAAGTTTTGAATTGTCCGCCGTCCATGCCGGTATCGTGCATAAATGCGGCAATTTCCAGCTCGCGCCTGTCAATCGACGAATACCACGGATTACCTAAATTTGCCACGTCAATGGCGTTAGCAGCTTCCAAAGATTTTACAGCAACAAGTGCCGCGTGGTGAGTTCCGTGATCGCTGTAAGTTCTAAGTTCGACGTAACGTTTAGCGATTTCTTTTGCGTTGGAGTAATATTTAGCGGAAATTTCTTTTACCGTGTCAATGTCAGCCGCTGAAACGACTTGCGCGAATAAAAATGTTACGACAATTAAAGTTGTAGCGAAAATTTTTCTAAGCATTAATCAGCCCTCCTTTATTTGTCATGTAAAGAAATAAATTTTTCCACGTCATTAAAATACTTAAAGTTATCGTGAATCTTATCTAGGCTCCAATCCCACCATTTGATTCTTAGCAAAGCCTCGATAACGTGCGGCGGGAAACGATACTTAATAATCTGCGCGGGATTGCCACCAACGATTGCATAAGGCGGAACATTTTTAACAACAACGAAATGTTCTATTAGATTCCCAATCAAAATTAATCAAAGCATATGACATTACATTGCTCATGTTGTGAACATAATTTAAACTCAATTCAAAGAGTATGTTCCATGCCAATGATGAAAAATTTTTTACGGATACCACGCCGTAACCTTCAAGATTGCCATGACGAATATAGCTTTTCTTTCCCAATGTTAATGTAAAAAGGCGACTCCTTACCTCATATATCCTGGTGTATATTGGGCAAACATTTTCTTGTACACAATTATTATCGTAAATTCCATAAGCGACGCCCTCTTTAAGCAGACGTGGAAAGTCCAAATCGGGAATTTGAAAAACTCGCCCGTCGATAATTCTGTTGCGTGGGATACCCATGTGTTCAAGTTGTTTCATGCGCTTATAAAATTTATTTGTGGCAGAGATTATCGCTATGTCGATCTCGATTGAATGTAATCCCCCCCTTTTTTGGTCAACCTCGTCGGTAACGAAACGAATTTCGTCATTTTAGAGTACGGCGGCGGCGACGATTTCTAAAGTGCCCTGTTCAGCCGCTTTCACGTAGTAAGATTTTAAAGTTTCAAAAAGCTCATCTGTACCGAACAATAAAGTTTTGTACGCCATTAATTAATCGCCTCCGCTCCGAGATATGCGCGAATAACTTCAGGGTCGTTTTGAATGTCGGAGGGCGTGCCGTCAGCAATAATCATTCCGTATTCGAGGACGTAAATCCGCTCGCAAATGCCCATAACAAGGCTCATGTCGTGTTCGATTAAAAGGACAGTTAAACCGAATTGTTTACGAATCCAGCGAATCATTTCCATAAGCTCCTGCGTCTCTTGAGGATTCATGCCGGCGGCAGGCTCGTCGAGAAGTAAAAGTTTTGGCTTGGCGGCAAGAGCGCGGGCAATTTCCAATCTGCGCTGTGCACCGTAGGGAAGATTTTTCGCGACTTCGTAAGCGTGCCCGTCCAGCTTAAAAATTTTCAGTAGGTTTAAAGCTTCCTCTTCGATAGATTTTTCCTCGCCGAAATAACGCCCCATGCGCAAGACCGTTTCAATCAAGCCGTATTTAACATGACAATGATAAGCAATTTTGACATTATCGAGGACGCTTAACTCGCTGAAGAGGCGAATATTTTGGAACGTGCGGGCAATGCCGCGTTGAGTTATTTCGTAAGGCTTAAGTCCAACAAGCGATTTGCCGTCAAAAGTAATTTCGCCCGTCGTCGGCTTGTATACGCCCGTTATCAAGTTAAACGCCGTCGTCTTGCCCGCGCCGTTCGGACCGATTAGCCCGATGAGTTCGCCATTATTAATGTAAATGTTGAAATCCGAAACCGCCTTAAGTCCGCCGAATACTTCAGATACGTCGACGGTTTCTAGCAAATGTTTATCAGCCATAAAAAAATCCTTTCCATAAAAATGTTTATAATGTTAATCGCGCTAACTGTTCCGCCGCTTTTAAAGCGGCTCATGTTACCGCCTCCTTAGTGCCTGATACCTTGTCTAAGAATTTTTTAATCGGTCCGACGTTCGTTATCTCCATGTAGCCGAACAAACCTTGCGGGCGATAGAACATCATCAAAATCAATGCCAGAGCGTAAATTATCATGCGTGCCTCTGGGAAAGACGCTAACGCCGCCGATATAAACGTCACGACGAACGCCCCCGCGATTGAGCCGGTGATTGAACCCATGCCGCCCATAACAACCATTATCAAGTAATTAAACGAAGACAAGAACGTAAACGAATTCGGGCTGATTAAATAGAATTGGTGAGCGAAAAGTCCACCAGCCACGCCCGCAAACGCCGCGCCCAATGTAAATGCCATGACTTTGTATTTTGTCGTGTTGACGCCCATAGCCTCTGCGGCAATTTCATTTTCGCGAATCGCTATGCAAGCCCGCCCGTGTGATGAGTTCACGAAATTTTTTATAAAGAATAAAGTCACGAGCATTGCGAAGAAAACCCACGTGAAATTTGTTAAGTGCGGAATGCCTTTAAAGCCCGCCGCGCCGCCAACGTAATCAATATTCATGATGACGATACGAATTATTTCGCCAAGCCCCAAAGTCGCAATCGCTAAATAGTCGCCGCGCAGACGCAATGTCGGCAGTCCAATTAAAAATCCTAAAGAACCCGCCGCGATCGCTCCAAGAATTAACGCAACGATTAACGGTAAACCAAATTTAACCGTCGCCACAACTCCTACATAAGCTCCGACTGCCATAAATCCCGCGTGCCCTAATGAAAATTGTCCCGTGTAGCCGTTGATTAAATTTAAGCTCGCCGATAGGATTATGTTCACGCAAATTAAAATTATGTTCAGCTCCCAAAACGAGCCGATAATTTTTGTGCTTATCATCATTTGCAGGACGCCGTAGAGCACCAGCCCAAAGATAAGCATCACCAAATCTCTTTTCCTTGCTGCATTCATATTGTCACACCTTTTCGTTCGTGTTCTTACCAAAAAGCCCGCTCGGTTTAATCAGCAAAACCAAAATCAAAATCGCAAATGCCGCCGCGTCTCTGAACGTTGACGACAAAAAACCTGCAACTAATGCCTCGACGACGCCTAAAACAATTCCGCCAACGACCGCGCCAGGCAAAATTCCTATGCCGCCCAAAACCGCTGCGACAAATGCTTTCAAGCCTGGCATAATTCCCATAAGCGGATCAATCGTGTTGTAGTAGACGCCGACTAAAACGCCTGCCGCCGCCGCCAATGCTGAACCTATGCAAAACGTCATCGAAATAACTTTGTCCGAATCAACGCCCATAAGTTGTGCCGTCTCCGTGTCGAAACTCGCCGCACGCATTGCCTTACCTAGTTTAGTTTTCTGGACAATGTAAGTTAGCACCGCCATTAAAATTATCGTTATGCTCAAAATCAGCAGTTGTTGCCCATTGATTATGAAGCCGCCCAAGTTGAATGAGATATTCGGCATGACTTCAGGGAATGTGCGCGGCGTTGGCGTAACAAAATACATGCTCGTATACTCAAGAAAAAACGAAACGCCAATCGCAGTTATAAGCAACGAAATTCGCGGCGCATGACGCAATGGCTTATAAGCAATCCGCTCGACTAACATACCTAAAACCGCCGTCAATGCCATTGAAATTAGGAGCGCGGGCAAAATCGGCAAATGTCCAATCGTGACTGCCGCGAAACCGATATACGCTCCGACCATATAAACGTCGCCGTGCGCAAAGTTTATCAACTTTATGATTCCATAAATCATCGTGTAGCCCAGAGCAATCAGCGCGTAGATACTGCCCAGACTTACGCCGTTTATCAACTGCTGAACAAGTTGATGCACAAAGTCCATAAAAAAACCTCCTTGAAAATTTTCAAGAAGGATTTTAACGTTTTATGGCGATATTGTCACGTATTATTTTTAGCCTTCGGGAGCAATTTTGGTACGGAGCGAGCGAACGCCGTCTTTGGTCTCGATAACGACGATACCTTTAATCGGATTATGCGTTGCGGCGTCCATAGTAATTTTGCCCGTGCCAACTTGCAAATCTTTTATCGTCTCAATGCTGTCGCGAATCTTTTTGGAGTCTTCGCCGCCGCGTTCAATAGCATTGATTAACATTTTGCCCGCGTCGTAGCCCAATGCCGCGAAAACATTCGGGTCAGTCTTATATTCGCCCTTGTAAGCGTTGATAAAGCCTTGAACTTCCGCGTCGCCTTCAAAGTAGTGCGTGCAGAAGAAAGTATTATTGAGGGCGTCTTTGCCGGCAATGTCGATAACTTTGCTGTCGTCCCAACCGTCAGTGCCGAGAATTGCGGAAGTTATACCGAGTTCGCGAGCCTGTTTGACGATTTTGCCGACTTCTTCATAGTAAGCGGGAACGAAGATAACATCAGCGTTTGCAGTCTGAATTTTAGTCAGCGCGGCTTTGAAGTCTTGGTCTTTAGCGAGGAACGCCTCTTCCATTACGACTTTTCCGCCGTCAGCCTCGAATTTTTCCTTAAAGATTTTGCCAAGACTCTTTGAATAGTCGGAGCTGGAATCAAGATAGAGGACTGCAGTTTTAGCATTCAAATCTTTTGCGGCGAATTGAGCCATAACCTCGCTTTGTTGCGGGTCGATAAAGCAAGCGCGGAAGATATACGGCTTAACTTGCCCGTTTTCGACAGTAACGTCGGGATTAGTCGCGGCAGGTCCGATAACCGGAATCATGTTGTCAGTTGCAACTTGAGATTCGGCGATAACGTTAGCAGTGACAGCCGGACCAACAA
>AUXO015988611.1_pt1 | contig 14458 bp, 14 predicted proteins | sample 768731 | NCBI WGS metagenome assembly AUXO01 (sample SAMN02715735, study PRJNA202380) | gut metagenome | biome: sheep rumen | host: Ovis aries | place: New Zealand: Palmerston North | reverse complement strand
CGGTTCAGGTGAACCTAATTTATTTAATTTTTAAACTCGTCCATTTTTTAGTGGACTAGTGTTATTAATTGATGATTCATAAAGGGCATATAAACAAAGAGGAACAAAGATTACAGATGCCATGCTGTACCCAAAACATGATAATTTAACAAGATATATAGCTATCATTATCAAGATTGCCTTAAACATTTTAGATTCAGGCCAAGATGACAACTGAATAGGATATTTAAATAATTTGAAATAAAAAGAATATAGCAGGAAAGATCCAAATATTCCATAATTCCATACATTTTGGACATATCCAACATCAGTTCCTTCATCAATAGCCTGCAGTGATGACATACTTGTACCAAATAAAAATGAAAACATTTCTTGTGGAAAGAATATGAACTCGTTGAAAAGCGTATCATAATAACCTACTGCCTCCCCATCATTTGTTTCAATTGTTTCTGTTATAGCAGATGCAAGCCATACAAGTTGTGCAGATGTTTGATTGTCGAGAATCCATGTAAAAACAAGCACTATTGAACATATCATAACAAGAACAAGAAGAATGCGTGTCATTATCCATCGTGTATTCATCTTATCCTTAACACTAAAAAAAATAATTAGGAAGCCTAATGCTATTAAAATAAAACTTGATCTCGCATTAATGACAGCTGCCACTGTTATTAATACTGCTAAAACAAAACATTTCTTGTCACCCTTAAATCCTAACGTAATAGTTAATATAGCTAAAACTGACATCGCCATTCCGAAAATATCATACAGAGTTGATGCAAATCCATAATTACGGAATTCCGAGGAATTCTCAACTATACGACTGATTTTTTCCGATCCAGAATTACTAATAGTCAATGAATTGAATATATTCTTCACTGGTGGCAAAATAAGACACATTATTGCCAATATGGTTTGATAAAAACCTGCACAAACATATGAATAAATTAAGAAATAAAGATTACGACTTCCATTTATCATATATACCACTATCGCTGTTGAGACAACAATTAATGATATATAGTCAACAAAAAAACTTACTATATTATTTAGAATATCATCATTGCCTATTCTAAAGAAATTGGCAATAGAGAAAAAAAGATTATAACCCGCAAACAAAACAAATGCAACTATTATCTTCTTAACCTTTTTACATTTATATACTTCATAGGCTTTCTTCCTATTTATGATACAATAATAAGCAGATAGAATTACCAATAAAACAGTAAAACTGAAGCCGCCAATTATCGGAGGATTAAAAACCAAAAGGAATAATACTAAAGATACTATAAATACACCTCTATTATCTTTATTTGCATAACTCATAATTGCTATTTTACTTGGCTCAACACTTCATGAAATGTCACACTGGAATCTATTAATGGTTGGCAAATTGTCCTTATTTTATAACTCAATTCATCGCAACTCATATTCTTTAAAAATGAATTATACCACTCTACTATATTGAAAATATCAACCGCACTATCATTATTTGGGAAAAATAAAGCATAATCATAATTCTGTCCTTCAAGAACATCTATACCACACCCACAAATCATGGGAATACCTTTAGCCATATACTCTCTACTTTTTAAATCACCAATAACATTTATATTTGACTTGTAACGTCCGAAAGAGCAAGCACCAATATCTATTACATTATAAATATTATCCAATTGTTTTCCTGTCAGTTTTCCTTTAAAAGCCACATGTTGTTCAAGATGATATTCCCGTACCAGGGACTCATAATAATCCCTCTCTTCTCCGTCACCTACCATAATCAAATTAACTTCACAATTGTGACTATTCAAATAGTAGTTGTATAGGCCCTTGATTATTCTTTCGTATCCATGCCATGGTGAAAATTTTGCAATACATCCTATGTTAATACCATCATGAGGACAATGTGTTCTTTTCTTTACAAACTCGAAATCAATTCCATTCAAGATATTTATAACTCTAACGCCCCATAATGACTTTATTCCGCATCCTCCAGTTACCACAATTCTATCTATACACAAATATAACCATCTCCTAAAAACATGATCTATTGTTAATGTCACTCGAGATTTAAAAGATTTACCAAACTCACCATCATAAGGGTAAGTTGGTATCTCCATGAAAATAGTAGGATTCCCGTTTTTCTTTATTTTCCTGAAAAAAGAAATAAATCTCCAATCTATGGTTGTACTTTTCCTAAAATAAATAAAATCCACATCTGAATATTCCTTTTTATAAAGCCACTTTGTCTTTATATTAGGTTCAAGCACAGCTAATTGCATATTAATACCTGCATTCTCAAACATTTTTTTTTGAGACAGAATTTTCCTCTCTATTCCATCTGGTTCTTCAACATTTATTTTAGAATACAGAAAAAAAAGACCCTTTTTCTTCATATTTGCCTTTACTTGTATTGTGCTCATCATTATAAATCAACACGTTTTAACAAGGTCTTATACAAATGATATAACTGTTCTGAAATTACAAATGTTGAGAAATGACTCATACTATATTCCTCATTCTCTTTCCCTTTTCCTTTGGATGACATTTCTAATCCTTTCATAACGGCGGGAATAAGGCTATTATCATCTTCAGGATTGAAATAAGGATTGCATGTTTGTTTTAATATTTCCCCTACATTGCCAGTGTCTGGTCCGACAACAACATTTCCCATCATAAATGCCATAGGAAGATTACCTGAATTGAGTATTTTTTTTCTCTGAATGAATGAAATGTCGGATGCGCCATAATAATATGGCAATAATTCATCACTCACATACCATCCTCGGATATGAAGTCCTGATGTAGATAAGGTTTTTATCCGGCATTTCAGCCATTGTTTTATCATGAGAAAAATGTTTCTTCGTTTGGCTATTTTATAGTAATTAGGTGCGAGAATCTCTACCCCTTTTTTTCTTGTAGCATCGATTAGGAAATCTACCATACCTCTTTCCTCTTCATCTCTAAAGGTGCCAAAGCACAATATATATTTTTTTTGGGGATTCAATCCTAGTTTCTTAATACTATCCGCTCGGTCTGCCCTTGTATATAGCATATCATATGTGTGATGATATATAACCACATGGTTGGCATCAGGATATATCTTGGTCAAAAATCTTCTACTATACTCTCCAAGATGAATAATAACATCTGCCATACTATACACAATACGATATATGGCTACATTCTCTTCATTCTTTGCATAATGAGGCTCCAAATTATGACATGTCGCGACCAACTTTACGCCATGCTCTTTAATTTTTTCTAGCCGATCTCTTATAATATCAATTTTTCCACCTCTTACTAAACTAGCCAATATCATATCTGGCCAGTGAATATGAATAATATCATAGTCAAAAATGCTATCCTTCCAAAAATTATCTAGCCCATATCCCCAGGAGATATCTGATGCAATCTTTGAAATACCATCAATGAGGGTTGAAATATAGGGGTTCTCAAGCTTATATGGATTGTCAACTAATTGGAATACTTTCATTCTTGCATGTTGTTTTTTATTCATTGATACTATTCAATAGGAAGTTTTCAGACTCCATTCTCTTTTTATCTAATGCGATATTTACTTGATTCCAAGATATTTCGGAGTTAAGTATTCTATCTACATCAGAATCGCTTTCTAATACCCTATCTTCGAGACCAAGCGCTTTTAATAATGATGTAAATCGAGCTGCTCCTCTATCCTTATTAATGATCACGGCAAATGGTTTATTAAATAATATTGCAAAAACCATCCCATGAAAAGAGTCTGTTACTACAAACCTTGACTTTGAAATATATCCAAGCCATTCCTCGACAGATGGATAAACAAAATCTTCACGATAGGCTCCGTTTATTATGTTAAGGGAATCCGTTTTTAGCTTCTCTGAAACGTTTTTCAAAATCGTTTTTTTCTGTTCCGTCTGGTCTAACAAGTATCCGAAAACTACAGATGGATATGTAGTATCACCTAACAACGAAAAATAATCACCACTATTTAACAATAATGTTGGATCCAAAACGACCTTGCATTCCGGGCATTCCCAATTATATTCTCTTATTATATCCAGCCCAACATCTTCCCTTACTGATACAGCACAAAATTTTGAAATGGCTTGACCACAGGATTGTATTTGTATCTTTGTAAAACCTGGATTAGCTTTTCCAAAAGATGCTGCATAAGCAATTCGTTTTACCGGTCTATCCCCTAAAAAGGCAAGGAAGTAATCTGCAACATTTTTCAATATCTCTGCTCGCCATATTTGATCACTACCAACAATAATTGTATTATAATTCTGGCATTGTTTATCAAGTTGAGATGATTTGTATATGGGTTCACTATGTGGTGTAACATATTTTTCAAAGAAAGGATATAAATCCCTTCCTTTTTTTAGCAGATAATTCCACTCATAATTAAAAAACACAGGTTCCCATCTAAAATTCTTGAGATTTTTCAGAAGCATCGACATTGCATATCTTACATAGAATTTTATTGATGGTTTGTCATGTCTTCTAAATATATACTCTACATCATATCCCTTCTCCTTCAAATAATGAAGTAATGCATATGATTGCAGGTAGCAGCCATAATTATTATTTAGTGGGTATGTTAATATTCCTATTTTCATTTTCAAAAAAATAATCACCTTCCTCCAGAGAGAACTCTCAAAACTGGCTGACAAGATTTCTGTAATAAACTATAAGTGAACAAACATATTGCTACATCAATGATGGGTGCCATTAAGAATATAACAAGATAAAAGAACCAGTTATGTGGCATTAATGAGTACATAAGTGCATCTATATATGAGAGTATAATGCTATGAAATGCAAATATAAAAAAACATTTATCTTTGTTCAAAACAAAAAAACTTTCTATTTTGCCACATGCATTTCTTTCAAGCATACATTTTGTGAGTAGAAATATAGATGTCACGCCTGATAATATGAAGAATGGATAAAGCCGATTTCCGAAACAAGTCACATGCCCATAATAATATATGAGTAATAGAGACAGTAGAATTGCAAAGGCTGTAATACAGAAAGTAAAACGGGACAAAGACAATACCCTTTTTCTTAACTTGTCGTAATTCACTGATAAATAGCCTCCTATAACAAAATAAAAAACACTCTCAATGTCAAATCCTGGAAGATATGGCCATATTAATGATATATAGCTAAGGAACAAGACAATAATAAATATTTTGCCCCCCCAGATTGTCTCATAACTACGACATCTGCACAATTATCAGCAATAACCATCTTCTTAAACAGGCCCCATAGAATCTGCTTTGTTTCGTCAACTGCCGTTACATAATCAAAGTGACGTTCTTTTTGGAACTGAGGCAGAAGATTGGTAGCCCTTTCAATAGGGCCTGCTACCAACTGCGGAAAGAAACTTATGAAAGCAAAAAATGAAATAGGATCACGTGTCGCATTCAATTTACCTCGATAAACATCTATAGTATAACTAAGTGCTTGAAATGTATAAAAACTGATACCTACTGGTAATATCAATTGCAACGTAACTGGATGTAAATTGATTCCTAGACTATTAAAAGCCACGACGAAGTTCTCTGCAAAAAAATTAAAATACTTAAAGGCCCCAAGTATAAAGATGTTTATGCAAATATTTCCTAAAGCATATAATTTACCCCCCCGTCGCTTTCAGGCTCTCAATCTTAAGCCCACTCAGATAACTGCATAGCGTCGTAAAAGCTATAAGCAGAAGAAAACGCCAATCCCACCAACCATAAAAGATGTAACTCGCTACTACTACCAACAAATTCTGCCATCGTAACTGCTTAAAAACGAACCAATATAGCAGAAACACGGTAGGTAGAAAAAAGAGATAATCTATTGAATTAAAAAGCATAATCTATCGTCTCAGTTTCGACTCCACCATTACTTTTATCTTCATCCTTTCATCTTTAGTCATACCTATATAGAAAGACGATATTAAAACTGCTAAGATTGAAATGGCAATAAGCACGAAGTTAACCAAGGCGGTATGATTCATGTGCAAATATAAGAATAATGGAATAATTGTCGCGCTAACCATAACTTTCAGGTTATTATAAAAAACCTTAATAAAATCCATCCATTTGAAATTAAACAATCTAACTGCAAGCCATGGCTTTACTATCACACCTTGTAGGAATGTAAGGATTAGCATTAGCCATGCAATAGCCAGGACATCGCCTCCAAATAGGTAAACAACATAAACTATAACCATTCCAACTAAATCCATCGTTGGACATATAATTGCATTTTCCTTTAAACGACCCTCAGCTTGAAATATCTGATAAAAAACGATATCGTAAACATAAAACAGCATCTCAAATAATGATATCTGAAGAAATTCTGTCGTATATTTCGGCACCTCTTCTAGCCATAATTCTAAAACGAAATTTGCCACAAAGAAAAGAGGCAATACGAATAGAAGCATTAAATAAAATGTAAAATTGGCAGACATCAAAAGCAATTGCTTATAAGACTCTATCTCGCCTGCTGCATTTCTTTTCAAAATCTGTGGGTTTATTGCTGTTCGGAAATTATTAACAAATGCAACCACATGGTTTTTTACCTGACTTGCTATTGCTCTTGCAGTTACTACTGCTGGACCAAAAAAGAGGCTTATTATAATCGTTGCCCCTTGCGTCAATGCATGATAAGAGAGCGACCCAAACAAATTCCAAAATGAAAAGGACAGAATCGGTTTAAAAAATTCTTTATCTAGAGCATATCCTCCCCTACACTCTTTGAATTTATTTCTACAATAGTATCTATAATAAACATAAACACATATTTGCACAATAAAAAGAAGTATCGCATAATAGATTAGTTTATCTATCGGCGACTTTATTATCATAAAGCATACTGCAAGTCTGGCTATTGAATCAAATACACTAATATAAGCAAATACCGCCATTCTCTCATGAGCGATAATGAGCGCATTAAACGGTATCTGCATAATATTCACCATTGTAGCTATAGTAGATATTTGAAATACCCAAAATGCAGCATATTGTCTATCAGATGGAATGGCACTTTTACTTAAAACCCAAAGACCTAATGTTTCACACACTAGTGCCATCACCAGTGCCAAAATTGCATGAATACATCGCGTTGTCTTAAAGCACCTTATAAGCCGATTTAGTTCATTGTCTTTTGTCTTTCCTAATTCTACTGTGATATAACGAGATGAGGACTGTCCAAGTGCACCTGTTATAAACGTGAAAAGGGCAACTGCGCTACCTGCTACATTGTAAATTCCAAAATCCTCTACTCCAAGTGTCTGAAGGATAACGCGTGATGTATATAAACCGACCACTGTTACCAGACCCATTTGTAAATATAGGAATATGGTATTTTTTACTATTGTCTTATTGGATGTCCTTTCCATTAAATAAAAAATAACTAATAGCTATAATAGCGTAAAATCGCAGTTATCAGGATCGTACCTCAATCTCGAATTTATATTTATCGCATCAATGCTCTCAATTTCTTCTTGTGTAAGTTCAAAATCAAAAATGTCGACATTCTGCTTTAATCTCTGAGCATTTGTAGATCTTGGTATAGGTATAACACCATTATCAATATGCCAACGAAGAATGATCTGTTGCATTGTTTTGCCATACTTTTTGGCTAAACCATTCAATACTCGATTCTTTCTAAGACGGTCATTATTCTGTGCAATTGGAGAATAAGCCTCTACTTGTATCCCATTTTTTTTACAATATTCAATTAGTGGCTTTTGCGAAAACAGAGGATGTACCTCAAACTGATTAATAACTGGTCTTATCTTGCAGATCTTTAGTAACTCTTCTATGTGATGTTGGTGACAGTTTGCTACTCCTAAATTCTTGATGTATCCCTCTTCACATAGTTTCTCCATTTCCTTCCAAGTGTGAAGATAGTGTTCTGGTACTGGCCAATGGATCATATATAAATCAATATATTCTAATCCAAAATTACTCAATGACTTAAAAAAGCTATCCCTAACATTTCCTTCATATTGTTGTTTATTAGTAATTCTCGTAGTTACAAATAATTCTTCTCTTGATACACCTGAATTACGAATTGCCCTTCCTATAGCCTTCTCATTATTATATGCAGCAGATGTGTCAATAAGTCGAAATCCAGACCTTATCGCATTTGTTATACTTAATGACAACCGATAGTTAAGATATGGCCTTAGAATTCTCTGCTGATAAATGCTTAAGAATCTTTGTATATACTTGTTATTACTATGAGACAACTTCCTAACAAATAAGACATCATCCGTTCCTAACCCTATACAGGGTATAATATTACCATTCTGCAGCTTTTTATATTCCATATCCTGCATTTATAATTTGTCGGTAGTTTAATTATTATTATGATCTAAATAATAACCTTCATCTATGAGTTCACAAGGATTTCCTCCAAACAAAGAGTTCTCTTCACCCTCATAAACCGTATTAATTAGAGATCCTGGCATAAAGGTTGCATAATCAGGTGTTACCGCTCCCTTAGTAACTATACATTTGTAACTAATGAAATTATGTCTTCCTATCTTAACAGGAGCTTCTTTCTTAAGCAACTTTCCTGTTGTCACATCAGTCAATGCATGCCAATCCGAGTCCATTATCATAGAATCGTATGCGATCCATGTCTCATCTCCTATCTCTATAGATTTAGCGCACTTGATCTTACAATTACAGTCTAAATCTTTACCAAGGGTTAGAACTGCTCCCGGCATAATCATCAGATATGAATCGTTAGCAAATATGGCACTCCCCTTGAAAATGATAGTACCACCTCGATTGTCAATGCTAATCCCGCAGTTTGGATTACATGTATTAACTAAAGGTCCCAATTGTATCATGCAAAAACTAATTCGCTCTGCATCAATAACAACCTTACCTTTTAACTTTATAAACTTAGGCCTATATAGAAATATAGGCAGTTTTATGGCCTGCTTAAATGGCAAATAGTGGAAATTGAAGTATATTGTCGGGATAAGATACCAGAAATATTTCTTCAGTATCTTTAATAATGCTAATATTTTTATCATGCAGAAAACGCCTCCCCTATCTTTTTACGATCTAACTTTCCATTATTATTAAGTGGAAATCTATCAAAAAACATTACTTTTGTAGGAACCTCATACGGTGGTAGTTTACTCTTGATGAAATCTATAACATCTTTGGTATCGAACTCTTCGCCTTCAACAGCCATTCCGATCTCAGTATTGCCAAGCTTGTTCGTAAATGCAACACATAGAGGATGGTGATCTGCTCCAAAAAATTCCGTTGCATAATGCTCTATCTCTGAGAGTTCTACTCTAAAACCTTGTATCTTGGCTTGGAAATCCATTCGACCAACATACATGATATCACCCTCGACATCCATATAGCATAGATCACCTGTCTTGTAATAACGCTTTCCCCTATGCTCAAAGAATGATTCTGCATTTTTCTCAGGATTATTCCAATAGCCTGGTGATAGTTGTGGTCCTGCTAAACATAATTCACCTCTTTCTTCAGGTTTGGCTTCATCATTATTTTCATTTAGTATGAACATATCACCACTCTTCATGGCCTTACCTACAGAGATAACATCATTCAGATTCTTTTGATTCTTAGCATTTACATCATAATAAGAACAGAAAACAGTATCTTCTGTAGGTCCATAGAAATTGATAATACGAGCATTGGGGATACATTTTTGCCATCTGTTCGTAATTTCAAGCTGTAATGCCTCGCCGCAGAATGAACACAAGCGTGTTTCTGTTTCACGAATATCATCAAAAAACATCTGTAAATAGGTGATGACCGATGGTACTAAGAAAAGAACTGTTAAATGATGCTCTTCTAAGAGGTCTAATACATAGTTAAACTTCACTTCCCCTTCTGGGATGGTATAGATACATGCACCACCATAAGAAGGCAGCACATAAGACACAACAGAAAAATCAAATGTCAACTCAAACATCTGCAAGACTCTATCTGTATCATAAATCTCATGACCAAGATCTATCATGGCATCGATAAATGCGGATAGATTACCTAATGAAATCTGAACGCCCTTAGGAAGGCCTGTTGTTCCTGAAGTAAAAAGAATGTAGGCTATTCTTTCTGGATCATAGTCCACAGGATTATCTGTGACAGAAGATTTTGCTAATTTTGTTGTATTCTCAATAGTTGCAGGTAACTTCTGAGCAAACTCCCTTGATGACAAGACATGAGTAAGACGTGCCTCTTTTACCACGGTACAGTTTCTGTCCTCAGGTGCTGTTGGAAGCAACGGAACATATGCCTTACCTTCGAACCATAAAGCAAAAATAGCAGCATAGGTATTAATGTCGGTGCCTGCTATGATACCGACATTCTTCTGTTCGTCCGCTACATTTGCTCTTATATAGTTCCTTATTTTACCAATACTCTCCAACAGATCACCATAAGTATAAAACTCTTCGTCATCACAAAGAAAGTTTTGTGATGAATGGCTGTGAAAGGTCTGGTATAAATGGTCTAATAAAGTCATAACTTAGCCTAATGAATTGAATAATTCCTGAATTGTAGTACACTTACGAATCTGAATACCTTTTAAACGCATACCAAACTTAGCATGTATTTTTTCTGCAACTTCAAAAGCAGACATGGAATCCCAATGCTCACACTCTTTAAATTGAGTATCTGCATTAATTACCTCTTTACCCTTCTTATTTAGGACTTCTTCGAAAATCTGAATTAATTCTTGTAATTCCATATAAAATCAAAATTATGTTTCCAATTAATATTATTATTTATTACTCTTGCAGGAGATCCTAAAAGAACACTCTTTGCTGGGCTTTCTCCTTTTACGACAGAATATTCTCTAACAATGGACTCATCTCCGAGCTTTGTTCCACCACATATTTTACAACCTTGGCATATCAAAGTATGTGTTCCTAGAGTTATATCCTTCTTAAAATTATCTTTTCCATCGAAATACACAATACCGGAATCTGTAGAATCAATAGCCACATTGCTATCAATAAAACTAAATTCACCAATATTCAATTGTGATGAGATATTGATATCTGCATTCTTACTCACAATTGTCCTAAATCCAATACTAATTTGTGCATCAGGATGAATTTTAAAATTGCATCCTTCTTTAATGAGATTGTTATCTAAGTTAAGTACACTATTTTCATCCAAAGAAATAACACTCTGATGTTCTGCAGAATTCAAAATGCAATGACCCTTAACGTTGACAATAGCATTTCTTCCCAATTTCAATTTCGCGTTGCGTATGATTAGCACATCGCCTTTTTTTATATCAGCATGTACCTTTGATGAGAACATATTATAATAAACAAATCGAAAGAATGAAATAGGATTCTTCCTATTGTAAATTGCAGCCCCTATCAATGTCTTTATTACTCTTCTTATACAACTTGTTTTTGAAGCATTCTTTGTCTTATAATAATCATCAACTAATGCTGAAAAATCCTCTGAATGAAGTCTCTTGTAAAAATCTTCTCTACTGAACAAAGGATGGCTTAAAGATTTAATAGCTAATCTATTCGCTCCCAAAATTTCAGTTACAGAAACTTGGCGATGGTGACATTTTTCTTTGATTGATTCAAAAAACTGTGCTGCTTTGTCGTTATGCAGCATGACATAGGAAGTCCCTGTATTGTCATCAAGTGGATCTGATATTATTTTTTTTCTCCAATAATCACCAATTGTCATGTCAGAGATTCTTGGGAATCCCTTGAATCTACACTTATAACAAGATGGACGTACCAATACATTCAAAAAAGTTGCCTTTAGGTTGGCATCTACATTATTGATTCCAAAATAACTCTTTCCATTTTCAAATGTGGCCTTGTTTGTTAGATAGCGCCATCCAACTTCTTTACTCTTGGCTTTGAAGAAAACCATCTTAGACTGGAATTGGTTCTCTAAAGACTCAATGTACTTTTTAAAAGCCAGCGGGCTGTCGATACCCATACAGACAAAGTCTGTCATAAGAAGGTTATCATAGTCTTTCTTTAAGAAAGAGCGCATCGCTGCTACTTGACAAGGACAACCGCTGAATAGTACAGATTTTCCTTCCTGAAGTAAGTTCTTGACTGCCTTATACATACCTTCAATATCACTCTGAAGGTATTTAGTACCCCTCAAGATATCTAAATCTTCTGATTTACATGATATATATCCTTTTACACTTGCCTTATCATTCCATATATGCCCAGCAACATAACCTCCACGTTCAAACATTTCTTGGACTAATAAGGTATAGGCTCCACCCGAAGCACTTTTCAACCTATCTATTGTATTTGGTGCTTGCAGAATATAAGTTAAAGGTTCACTACTATTGCCTAAGCGACTTACTTGATTCAAAATAGGACATACCTTCTCACACAGATGGCAATCAATACAAGTATCCATATTAACTTCAGGATACCATATACCTTCCTCATCTGATTTAAAGGAGATAGATTCCTTGGGACAAATATCACCACAGGCTTGACAGCCGCAACAATCTGTTTTATCTGTTATTTGAATCATGATTAATCAATCAAATGACCTGGATAGACATCGTAACTATTCTTGTCTATCAGCTCTTTTATCAAAGCCTCATTCTCTTTAGCTCTGGCTTCATCACTACGATACCATTTGCAGAACACTGGCGATGCAGGATTATAAGAATCGCCCGTAAAGATGGAATCTCCTACAACAAATGTCATACAGTCTATATCATGCCCTGGCGTTGCAATAGTTTTCGAATTAATTCCTAATACATCAAAACTATCACCATCTTCTAAGACATGATACTGTTCTGGCTTCAATTCCAATATAAAGTCTTCATCATAAAGATAAGACATATTAAAATCTGGATTTGCTAGCCCTTTTATGGTTTCTTCTCCTGCATATACTTGAAGATGGGGATAATCTGCAAATAACTCTTGTAAACCATAAACATGGTCGAAATGTGCATGCGTCAGTATTACTCCTATAACGTTTTTGTTATCACCTCTAAGAAAAGTTCGTAGTGGTTCAATATCCCCACAATCCACAACAAATGCACCTTCTGAGTCATCCATTGTGATTACATAAGTGCATGATTGCAAAATCTCATTTACAATCTTATGAATTCGGAGTTTATGCATTAATTCTTATTAATTGGGAAATCATATTTGCTCTACTAAGAGCCTTACTTAATGATTCTTCACATTCAAGGCGAAACCAAACTTTTGCTTTTATTTCCTTTAGCCAATTTTCATCCTTTAAATGGATTGCAAGAATGGCATAGGGATATACACTATTAACCACATCACCATCCATAGACACAGCCCAATCCCATACACAGAGTCAATGCCTGCATGAATACTGAAGTAATGAAATTGCTCTTTTATTTTATCTTCGTAGGAAAATTCTCTCATTGATAATATAGATGTTTATTTATAAAGATCTACTTTTTATATTGAAAGGGGCTATCGAAATCCTTCAAAAGTGGATGTTTGGTATCTTTCTCGCTCAAGATAGCCTTATCCTTGATCTTCCAGTCTATGCCAAGAGAGTCATCGAGAATGGAAATGCCACCATCTGCTTCAGGGTGATAGAATTCATCACACTTGTATTGGAATACGGCAACCTCGGAGAGAACCGCAAAACCATGGGCAAATCCTTTGGGAATAAAGAACTGACGATGGTTGTCCTCAGTCAGTTCCACTGCCACATGCTGGCCGTATGTTGGACTACCTTTGCGGATATCGACTGCCACATCAAGGACTGCGCCCTTGACACAACGTACCAGTTTGCTCTGTGTGAATGGAGGACGTTGGAAATGCAGACCTCGCATCACGCCATAGGATGATTTACTTTCATTGTCCTGCACAAAAGTGATAGGACGTACCTTCTCGTCAAACTCTCGCTGAGAGAAGGATTCAAAGAAATACCCACGGGCATCCTCGAATATACGTGGCTCAATAATCACCACGCCATCAATTGCTGTTTTGATTACGTTCATGCTAAACTACGTTTTTAAAGGGCAGGCTCCTTATTGAGTTATTTGTGAGAGTAGCGGGAGCCTGCCCATCTTTTTTATAACGATTTTATTTATAATTATGCTGCTTCACAGCAGTAAGTTTTATATGTTATAGGTTAATCCTCGGGGTAATTATCATTGAATTATTAAAATCCGCGCGGGATTAACCGCTCTCCTGCTCTCTTTTTCTCTCCTCAACCTATCTTAAGTTTCCTACGCGCCAGCCGATAAAAAACCTATGAGCAATGCGAAGCGAGCGTAGCTCTCGAAAACATTCCGCATGAGGAGGTCTTTAATGATGACTTACGTAATTAAGTAAAACTAAAGAGTTTGGGGATTGGAGAGTTACAATACAAGGGGACACCCCGCTTATTTATGCAGGGATAACAAAAGTGTACAACAACAATGTTGAAGAGGTGGGCCTCTCAAGCACTGA
>AUXO014266080.1_pt1 | contig 14460 bp, 14 predicted proteins | sample 768731 | NCBI WGS metagenome assembly AUXO01 (sample SAMN02715735, study PRJNA202380) | gut metagenome | biome: sheep rumen | host: Ovis aries | place: New Zealand: Palmerston North | reverse complement strand
TTATAATAAAATCTTTCTTGATCTTTTCTATGACTTCGTTCTACTCGTCCATTTTCTTTTGGTGTGTACGGTTTTATTAACTTATGTTTGATTCCTAATTTATCTAATGTTGCTTCAAATAGTGTTTTTATATTCCTTGTACTTGTATTCCAACTTAATCTATTTGTAAATTCAAATCCATTATCTGTTTGAATTGTTTCCACTTTTATGTCATATTTCTCTTTATAATACCTTTTTAGCCTTTTTGCAAATTCACTTGATGTATATGTGCTATGTTCATTTGTAAACCATGTATATCTTATTCTTGTATATTCATCTATTGCTGTATACTGATAATATTTTTCACCAATTCTTTTTAAGTCTTCACTCATACATTTGCTTGGTACATATTTTACATCTACTTGTATTTTTTCCCCTGGATATCTTCCTGTTATCCATTCTTTTGGCTCACTTTCTTTCTTTTTGCTTGGTACTTTTTTATATATTCCCATTCTTCTCATTGCATAATATAAGCCCTGTATTGTCCTTTTATAGCCTGCTTCTCGTAATTTCACCCATAATACTACCAATCCGGTATCTTTATTTGTTCGCTTATAATCTTTTATTAATTTTATTTCTTCTTTTGTATGTTGATTTGGATGATAATGCGGTCGTCTCGATTTGTCTTTTAAACTTTCTAAACTTCCATCATATTTTTTTCTCCATCTATAAATTGTTCTTTTGCACTCACAATATACTATTGCTGCTTTGGTTACTCCAAATTTATAAGAATATTTTACTACAGACTCTTTATACTTTAACTTTTGTGTGATATTATTACCCATAAGAGAACACTCCTTTGACATCGTTTTTTTGTCGTTATTAAAACAATATCATTTGAGTCGTTCTCTTTCAATATTTTATTTCTTATTTATGTGTGACACATCTATTTTAAACCTATAAAGCGCATTTTAATAGGTTTTATAGTACTTTTTATATTTTCTTTTTTAACAGCTTTAAAGTTGCAAATTCTTCACGGTCTCTCTCATCTAACTGTTCCATTATATCTTTTAAATTTTTTTCCATTTCTGGAATTATAACGTTTTGAAGCGCATTAGCTCTCTTTCTTGCTTTTTCTGATGCAGTTTTCAATCTTTTAATCGTTGTATCTTGTATTGCATATTCGATAAGTTTTTCCTGTATTTTGTTAAAAAAAATCATAGCTTCATCTACTTTATTTGTTGTATTGTAAAACTCATAAGTTCTTTTAACCTGCTCTTGTTTATGAACGGCTGAAGGAATTTCAACGCCCATAAGTGTAATATTTTTTATGTCAATATAATCATCTATATCAACCTGATCAGCAATTTTAGCAAATTTTTCTATTCCTATATCGATATTTACTGCTTTTATTAATTCTCTACCCTTTTCCATCATATCGAATAATTCTTTTTCAAGCTCTTCATGCCTTCTTTTATACTTTTCTATCTCTCTTGTAAGTATTATCTTCTTACTGTCTAACAACTCATGCCCCTGTTTAGAAATCTTTAGAGAATTTTGAAGCTTCATCATATTACTTTTAGTTGGCAAATGCTTATTGCTCAAGTTTATCAAGCTCCTCTCTTGGTAATATTTTCAACACTTCAAGTGCAAGGTCTAACGTTTCTTCAATTGTCCTATATTCAAATTTTCCTTGTCCCAAAAATTTATTTTCAAATTCAGTTCCAAATTCAATATATTTTTTATCTGTTTCCGAAAGATCAGACTCACCCAATACTTTTGCTAAGGCTCTCACATCCTGCACTTTTGAATAAGATGCAAATAATTGATCTGAAATCTTTCTATGGTCTTCTCTTGTGTATTCTTCTCCTATTCCATCTTTCATAAGTCTTGAAAGTGAATCAAGAATGTTTACTGGTGGATATATTCCTTTTTGATGAAGTTCTCTTCCAAGTACAATTTGACCTTCAGTAATATAACCTGTAAGGTCTGGAATTGGATGTGAAATATCATCATTAGGCATTGTTAGAATTGGGATTTGTGTAATAGACCCCTTCTTTCCTTTAAGCATACCTGCTCTTTCATATATTGATGCTAAATCACTATATAAATAACCTGGATATCCTTTTCTGCTTGGGATTTCTCCCTTTAATGTTGATATTTCTCTAAGGCTTTCTGCATACGCTGTCATATCCGACAAAATTACAAGTACTTGCATATCCAAGTCAAATGCTAAATACTCCGCAAAAGTTAATGCAACTTTAGGAGTCAATATTCTTTCTATTGATGGGTCTGTAGATAAATTCTGGAATGTTACGACTTTTGACAATACACCATTTTCTTGAAAACTTTTTTTGAAAAATTCAGCTGTCTCGTATTCAGCTCCCATTAATCCAAATACTATTGCAAACTCGCCATCTCCTCTAATATTAGCTTGCCTAATAATTTGCTCTGTAAGTTTATTATCATCTATACCACTTCCAGAAAAGATTGGTAATTTTTGCCCACGTATCAATGTCATCAATCCATCTATTACGGATATTCCCGTTTCTATATAGTTTCTAGGATACTGCCTTGAAATTGGGTTCATTGGAGAACCATTGATATCTCTACGAATTCCATCATTTATTTCTCCTAAACCATCTATTGGCTTTCCAACCCCATTAAAAACTCTTCCCAAGCATGATTTTGAAAGTTTTACTTTTAAAGGCTCTCCTTTAAGTTCTGTCCTAACTTCCTCAATACTGATCCCATCAGTTCCCTCATATACTTGAATAACAGTAACATCTTCATTTAATACTATTACATTACCTAATCTTCTCGAACCATCTTTTAGAATAAGCTCCACTTGATCATTAAAAGCTATCCCCTCTGGCGTTTTCAAATATACAAGTGGTCCATCAATGTGTTCTAATCCAATATACTGAGTTTTCAACTCTCTCTCCTATCTTTTATGTGTGTTCTTTGTATTCTTCATCTAACTTGCCAAGTTTTTTTCTTGCATCTCTATAAAATTCATCGTATTTATGTATCTCACTATTTGAAACAACGTATTTTAAACGAATTAATTCTTCGTATATTCCCAATTCTTTTATCTCTGAAAAAGGTATTCCTTTTTCTACTAGTTTTGATAAATCTTCATACAATAATACAATTGTTTCCATCATTTTATATTGCTTTTCTATTGGCACAAATGTATCATTTTCATTTAATGCACTTTGCTGCAAAAATCCTAATCTTATAGCTCTACAAACTTCAAGTACAAGTTTCTTATTGTCGGACAAAACATCTTGCCCTATAACTTTTGCAATTTCTTGAAGTTCACTTTCCTCTTGCAACAACTTTACAATATCTAGTCTATAATTTGAAAATTTAGAATTAATATTTTCTTCATACCAATCTGCTAATGATTCTGCATAATCGCTGTAACTTATTTTCCAATTTACCGCTGGATAATGTCTCGAATATGCCAATTCTTTGTCTAGCCCCCAAAAAACATGAACAAATCTTTTCGTATTTTGAGTAACTGGCTCAGAAAAATCAGCGCCTTGAGGTGACACAGCTCCAATAATACTTACTGAACCAACTCTTCCATTTAATGATTTTGTCATACCTGCCCTACCATATAAACTTGAAAGTCTTGATGGTAGATAAGAAGGATATCCTTCTTCCGCAGGCATTTCTTCAAGTCTGCCAGATATTTCTCTAAGAGCCTCTGCCCATCTCGAAGTCGAATCAGCCATTATTGCAACATTGTAACCCATATCTCTATAGTATTCTGCAATGGTTATTCCTGTGTATATAGACGTCTCTCTCGCTGCTACTGGCATGTTTGAAGTGTTTGCAATAAGTACTATTTTTTCCATAAGAGGTCGCCCAGTTTTTGGATCCATTAGTTTAGGGAAATCTTCTAGTACTTCCGTCATTTCATTGCCACGCTCGCCACATCCTATATATACTATAATATCAGCATCTGACCATTTTGCGATTTGATGTTGTAACATTGTTTTTCCTGTACCAAATCCACCAGGAATCATTGCTGTACCACCTTTTGCTATTGGAAATAATGTATCTATTACACGTTGCCCTGTAATAAGTGGCTTTTTGGAATCAATTCTTTCCATATATGGTCTAGGTTTTCTAACTGGCCACTTATGAATCATAGAAATATCAATTTCTTTACCATCCACCATATATTTTGCAATAATATCTCTAGCTCTATACTCTCCCTCTCCAGCAATGTATATTAATTCTCCCTCACCTTCAAAAGGATTCATAATTCTATTTCTAATGCTTTTTGTTTCAATAACTTCGCCTAAAACTGTATTTTTTCGAATAACTTGACCTTTATGCATTATAGGAACAAAATGCCATACCTTATCTTCATCAATTGGAGAAATATTTATTCCTCTTCCAATAAAAACTCCTGTTGCTTCCTGCAATTTTTCAAGAGGTCTTTCTATTCCATCAAAAACATTTCCTACTAAACCTGGACCAAGTTCAATAGACAAAGGCTCTCCTGACCCCAAAACTTTTTCACCTATCTTTAACCCAGCTGTTTCCTCATATACTTGCACGATAGCCACATCTTTATCTAGTTTTATTACTTCTCCTATTAAATTGTTTTCTCCCACATAGACCATATCATGCATGGCAAAGTCGCCTTCTCCTCGTGCTTTTATGACTGACCCATTAATAGAAATAATCTCTTTTTCTTGCAATCTATTTCTCCTATTTCACACATTTTTTATATGCATTCTTATACTTCATATCTTTTGACGTATCATTGTAACCTGTTCATTCTTATTGAAAAGTAATGTTTTTTACGCACTCAAAAATGTTATTTTTAAGCGTATTGTCTATAGAAATTTTCTCTTTTATATTAACTAGCATACAACCGCCAATATTTTCATCACTTATTTCGTCAACTTCTACTCCAAATTCTCTCATCAATTCATCTCTATACTTTTGAATGTCTCTTTTAGTAATAAATATCTTACAATCCTCTGTGTTCTTAACTCTCTCAAGTACTTGTCTTACATTATTCTTTAAATAGTTTATATAATCATCTGATCCTGTATATTCAAAAAATCTCTCTATAAGATTTTTATGTATATTTAAAATCAATGTATCTTTAAACTGCGTAATCTTTTTTTTGCTTTCCATATTATAAATGAAAATGTTTTTGTTATAGTCTCTTAGTAATTTTCCAAATTCTACATTCTGCTTTTTTTGTATTTCATACTTATAATTTGAAATCTTTTCTTCTAACAACTTAGACTCAATTTCTGTATTCTCTTTTTTCAGTTCCTCATTTTCATTCTTAGCAGTAGTTATGCAATTATTTTCTAATTTTTCAATTTTCTTTATTAACTCTTCTTCTTTCATCTTTGCATCCTTTTTGAATTCGGAATTTTGACTATTAATGGTAAATCTTGCCTAAAAGCTAATTCTTCCATTTCGATTTTGAATTCATCATATATATCCTCTGTAATCCCTAATATTCCTATATCTTCTGAATCATATAATTCATATATTTTTTCTTTTATATCTTCGCTTTTTAAACCGTTTACTACTATAGTCTCTATGCCAGAAAGTCTTAACCCCGTTGCAATATCTGTGCTTCGACTTACACAAAACATTTTCATAATAACACCTTTTAGTTTTGAATTTAGTTAAGATTTTGATTATATTTTGTTTAGAATCATAATTGAAATAATCAATCCATAAATTGAAATACCTTCAGCCAAACCTGCTAATATGATAGTCTTACCAAGCAACGATGGATCTTCACTTATGGCTCCAACAGCACTTGATGCCACGACAGCAACCGCAATACCAGAACCTATACAAGCAAGTCCTGTAGCTATAGCTGCAGCAATCATTCCTACACCATTTGTATCTTTATTGTTTTCGCTATTTGTAGCTTCGGCTATTGCTTGATTTTGTGCATCAATCTGTGATTGCATTTGCGATGATGCTCCAGCAACTGCTGCATTTACCTTCTCATCAACCATAGTACTTATTTCTTCATCTGACATCGTTTTATTTGCTGCATTTGAAATAACACATATCATGCATCCCACCATTGCCATTATTAATACACATACAATTAGTTTTCTCATTCTTTCCTCCTAGGGCAGACCATTTTTGACAAAAAATTGTCAAAAGGGGTTCCCTTCATTTTTATTTTTTTAAATTAATATATAGGTCTGAGCCTATATTTTTTCTCTTAGTGGCTTGTACTCTTTGCCATCACCAGTATAAAATCTGCTGAATAATTCATAATATTCTAACCTTAATACTTGTATTGCTACTATTAGCCCTTCTAACACAATAACAACTATGTTTCCTATTATCTTTACTACCATACTTCCTGTTCCCGAAAACATTTCAGAAAGTATGTAGACAGCCATACATAATCCCACGTGATTTATTGCAAATGCTGCTACTCTTACAAAAGAAATTGTATTACTTGCAAAAGATAGTAAGATTTCAATTACTTCAAAAATCTTTTCCACTAAAGATGTCTTTTCCTCAGATTTTTGCTTAAATATCTTTTCAGCCAGGGCATCTTTAAACATTATTGCTAGAAGCGGAATTACAAGTATAATACTTAATATTCCAAATGATGCCATCATCTTTCCCTTCAATAAGTAATATCCTGCAGTTCCAACAATCAGTGAATAAAATAGCAATCCAGCAATTCCATTGGTGTCAAAGAAAATCTTTTTCTTATCATCATTTTTTATTCCGTTTCTAATATTAAGCGTCATTGAAAGTATAATTAATATTACACCTATTGCAATTCCGTATATTAGCATAGTCTGGATGTTTTCCATCGGGCTTATAAATATTGGTCTTAATATTTCTTCACTACCAAAGACACTTCCATACAAGAATCCAAATATTATAGATGCAATGCCTCCAGCTTCAAATATTGGGCCGAACTCAATTTTTTTCCTTGCAAGATAAAACCCTATCAAAAAGATTACTAAACCTTGCCCAACATCTCCAAACATAAATCCAAAAATTAAAAATGCTGTAATTGCAACGAACGATGTTGGATCATGTTCCGTATAATTTGGAAGACCGTACATTCTGACCAAAGTTTCAAATGGTCTAAACAATCTATTATTTCTAAGTTTTGTTGGAGGTGTACTCGCAACCTCATCATGATTTTTTACAACATATTTTACATCTCGTTCTTTTGAAAGTTTTGGTAAAATTATATTTAATTCAGTTGCTGGAATCCAACCAATTATATAAAATAAGCCGTTTTCATCATAAGCCATAAATTTTTTTACTACATTTATCTTTATATAGAGTTTCAATTCCCTGTATATATCTATTATTTCTTCACTAACATCTGAAATATAATTTGATCTTTCATATTTTTGCTTGTCTAAACTAAATTCAAGTCCTTCAATTTCTTTTTCAATTTTTTCCCACATTTCTTTTGGATTGCCATCAATTCCATCTTTTAGGTAAAATCTTTCAAATTTGAATAAGTTTAAATAGCTATCAACTTTTGCGCTATTTTCTTTGGAAGTAACACATATTATCCAAATATAGCCTTTCTCATCAGTAGATATTCTACTAATTATTGTATTCTGTTCTTTTAGACTATTTTCTAGTCTATCAATATTGTCTGCAGATATTTTTCCGTATCTAAATCTTACATATTCTAAGTTATATAATTCGCTCAAGTCCACATCTAAGTCTTTTGTGTCATTTATTACTGAGATTTTATTTTTATTATTCTCTAATTCATTTTCAATGTCCGCTATTTGTTTTTCTTTAGTTTCAATATTATCAACGATTTGGTCTATTCTTTCTTTTATATCATCTAAGCCTTTTTCAACCTTTTCCTTCTCATCATTCTTTTCATATTTGATATTGTATTTATTCATAATGTCTTGGCACTTCTTTAAATACTCACTCGCACTATTATCATATTTAAAGTTTGTTAAATTCCATCCTTTTTCAAATACTTTGGCCGCATCTTCAGCTTGTATTCCGCTATCTAGCAAATACTTAGCAATAAACTTATCTATATTCTCTTCTTTTCCGTGTGATACTTAGCAGCTTCATCTTCTCTACAGACACAGATTTTATCCTCCTAAACTATGATCGTTTTCTGTAATTCTTCTTTATTTGACTTATATCTAATGCTCTCAATTATGTTTATCATATTTTTTATCTCAAAACCCAATAAATTAAAATAGCAAATCACAATTACAAAATCAAAACTTGCTTCTCTAAAATATTTTAGATTTTTCTTGTACAAAAATCTATCGCAATCCCAATAAATACTTTTTTCGTTTTTTACTATTTTTCCATATTCTGTTTCTTGAATCTCATCATATATTCTATCAGCATCAGTCATTATAAGATTTTTTATTTCTTTTGAAGTTAACTTATACTCTCCTGGTATCAATATGTTTTTGATTTCATCTTCATCATACATGAAATATTTCTTTGATCTATATATCCATTGTAAATTTAGTATATCTATTTCTGTTCCTATAATATCTTTTAACTTTCTGTTTCCTTTTGCTTTATCATATAACTGCCTCATAACTTTTCCGTCTGTTTCTTTGTCTTCAGTATCTTTGCCCGATATTATTACATATTTACTTAAGAATAAATCACAAAAATCTTTTTCATCATCTGATAGATATGTATATATTTTCTTAATGTCAAATAAGAACAAATTAGATAATTCAACTTCAATTTCCTTTCTTCCCATTGACTCATTAAGATTTTCAAGCATTGGAAATTTTTGTTTCAGAAGATTGGTAACATCTTTTAAGTTTTCTAGCATAATCAATTCTTTGTATTCCTCTAAATTTAACATTTTTGAATACATACTTTTCAATTTAGCTTGTAAAGTTGGTATCATTATGTTATGGGACATTACTCTTCTCCTGCTTTTATTTTTTCAAAATTTTCATCTATAATTCTTTGTTCATTTTCTTTATATTTCTTTGTTATCTCGTCTAATTCTTTTTTTAATTCTTCATCTATTTTTTGTTTTTCTTTCATAAACATATCTGCATATTTTTTCTTCTCAGCATCTAGCCTCGATTTGTATTCTATATCAAGCTCATTTTTTTTCTGTTCAAACTCCTCACTGACATATTTTTGCATATTAAAGCTTTTATCTTTTTCTTTATTAATTTGTTCCTTTGCTTTTTTATCTATTTCAATTATTCTATTTATTAATTCTTCTTTTTCCAACCCTAAACACCTACTTATTATAAATATTTATATTCGTAAAATAATTTTTGAGGTAACCATATAATCCTTTTGAATATTTCGCTTGCCTCATCCTCTGTAATAAATTTATACTTAATCATCTTATTAATTACCTGTCTATGTCTTTGCTTCGATAATGTAGCATTTGCATTTGGCGAATATATTGATGGAGCATTTGGAATACCTGCAAGTAATGTACACTCGTATAAGTCCATGTCACTTGGCTTCTTTTTAAAATAACCCATAGATGCATCATAAATGCAATAGTATCCATCACCATAATAAATTGTATTTACATACAGTTCAAATATTTGTTCCTTTGAGCATTCTTTTTCAAGTTCTTTTGCCATAAGCACTTCTGCAATTTTTCTTGTCATTTCCTTTTTTTGTGTAAAATAAATATTTTTTGCTAGTTGCTGCGTTATAGTACTTCCACCTTCAGCCAATGAAAATGTAGTTATATCTGTGTACACCGCTCTTAGAATTGAAAAAATATCAATCCCACTATGACTAAAAAATCTTCTATCTTCCACCGCAATCACAGCATCCACGTATCTCTCTGGAATTTCCGAATAAATAGTATAATTGGGAGTTTTGGATTTTATAGATTGAATTTTTTCCTCAATACTCTCCTCTTCCAATGCTGTTTTATATATCGCATATCCATTATATATACTGACATCAGCAATAACTAATATGATCAGTAATATCAACAATATCATGTTTCTTACTCTTCTTTTCACGCAATTCTCCATTCTGTATCTAAAAATACACTTTAATTTTATCACTAATTACATTTTATTCAATAAAAAAATTCTCATTTTATTCTTATTTTTAATTAATAAAAATCCACAAGTCGTATTCAACTTGTGGATAACTAATAGTTTATTACTATTTTTTTTCATTATTTATTTTTTCTATTTCTTCATGCCTTTTTATCTTGGCTGTAGTTGTTTTGATAAATGCTTCTTCTGTAGCAATCATATGTTTTACGTATTTGTATGTTGGAAAACTTTTATTAATCTCCTTTATTTTTTCCCATATTACTTTGTCAATTTCTTTGAAATTTAAATTTGGATATTTTATTTTTAAGTATTCCATATCATATTGGACCTTAACAGCAAGGGTCATATCATCATCCTTTGGAATGGCATATACCATGCATTCATTAACCTCTGGAATTTTATTAATTAAAAACTCAATTTCCTCTGGATATATGTTTTTTCCATTTTTAGTTATAATAACATTCTTTTTTCTTCCAGTAATATAGAATCTTCCTTTTGCGTCCATATATGCTAAGTCACCTGTAAGTAGCCATCCATCTCTAAACACTTCTCTAGTTGCTTCCTCATTTTCATAATAGCCAAGCATAACATTGTCACCTTTTATTGCAATTTCGCCTATTCCTTGCTCATTTTTATCTACTATTTTTGCTTGTACACCTCTTATTGGTTCTCCAATAGAACCATAATTGTGGCATAATGGACTTTCAGCAATTGCAACTGGTGAACACTCGGTAAGTCCGTACCCTGAAATTACTTTAATACCTATTTCATCAAAAAATTTACATACATCTTGATCTATTGAGGCAGCCCCACTAATCATCAATCGTAGTTTTCCGCCAAGCTGAGAAATAACCTTTTTAAATACAATTCTTTTCATAAATGGACATGGCTTTGTAGCTTTTCTCATAAAATTGATTAGTTTTTCTTTTTTCTGCTTGCTAGCTTCTTTCATTATCTTTTTGTACATTGATTCAATAAGTAATGGAACACCTATAAAAACAGTAACTCCATATTCCTTAAGATTAGATTGGATATATCTTAATCCATCTGGAAAAGCTGTTGCTGCACCATAACTCATTATAAATAAAACACCATTACAACCAAAGGTATGATGAAGAGGAATAAATGCTAAATTAACATCAGTATTTCTAAAGTCTTCCATAGCATGTGTAGATGACATATCAAATGCAATATTTCTATGTGAAAGCATTACAATTTTTGAAGCAGCACTAGTACCAGATGTAAAGCATAATACACTCATCTTATCATTATCTATTTTTGTTTTTTCGTACGTTTCATTACCATTTTGCCTAGATATTTTTCCATTTTCTTTGATAGAATATACGCTTGTTTTGTTTTCGACATCACACATTGTGATGTACTCGTCTAAATTAACATGTCCGCTTTCTCTAATTGAATTTATCATGTCTTCTACAGAATCGTCATAAAACAAAATGTCAATTTTCCCTCTTACAATACACAACTCTGTTTCTTGTTCTTGAAGCCCTTTATCTAAAGGAACAACCTCCATGTTACCTAATAATGCAGAAAAATAAATAAGTACCCATTCATATCTATTTTTACCGATAATTCCAATTCGTTTATTGGCATATCCCCTGTCAAATAAACCTTGTCCAAAATCATTTAAATCCTCTAAAAATTCTTTATAAGAAATATTCTTATATTCTACTGCTTCTTTTATCTTTTTCTTTAGTATAAATGCATTGTTATTTGGATACCTGTTCACAACGTAGTAAATTAATTCTTTTACATTATGAAAGTCAGGATAGTTCCAGTATTCTTCCTTCATAAATCATCTCTCCTTAAAGAATTTTTTATTTTTTATCTAATAACATTTGCAATTAGCCCAAATGATATTATCATCATTATAACACTTGCAATCAATACACCAGCAAGTACACAACCAAATGTCTTTTTTCTATCTAGTTCCAAAACCGATGCTATCAATGAACCAGTCCACGCACCAGTACCTGGTAAAGGAATACCAACAAATAGTATTACCCCTAGATAACCATATTTTTCTATTTGACCTTTATGCTTTTCAACTTTTTCAAAAAGCCAATTAGCAACTTTATTAAAGAATCCTATCTTGCTATTTCTCATCCAACTTAATATTTTATTAATTAGTAATAGTATAAAAGGTACTGGTAAAATATTACCAATCATACTAATAATATAACTTGGTATAGCATCTAATCCTAATAGTGCTGCTGCAATTAATCCACCTCTTAATTCTAATACAGGCATAAGAGAAATTACAAACACAATTATTTCCCTTCCATATGGAATTGCACTCAAACCGCCAAACGCACCTATTATTGCCTTTACTAAGCTATCTACCATCTTATCCTCCATCTGTAATGTCTTTTTTGATTCAACATATCAAAAGCGACAATCATTCGTTATTCTATATTTTATTTGTTTATTTGTTTATTTTTTTATTAACTCATTTCCTTCAATAATTGAATTTGCAGTAATACTTGCAACATATTCTTCCGGTGAAACTATCTCATCAACATTTAGTTTACGAAGAACAAGCTCATGCATTCTATCACCAGCTTTTGCAATTATATGTTTTACGCCTGCCTCTTGCAATGCTAAACACGAAAGAATACTTGCTGATAAGTTTTCTCCAAAACATACTATACCTATGTCAAAATCCTTTAATGGAAGATTATTCCATCCTTCTTCTGACATTACATCCATGCAAACAGCCTTTGTAACATACTCACTTATTCTATTGATTGTCTTCATATCATTATCGATTGCAAGTACTTCTATTCCTTTATCAGAAAGTTTCTTTGCAACGCTTGTTCCATATTGGCCTAAACCAACTATTACAACTTGTTTATCCATTTTTTTCTCCTTTGCAAATTTATTTACCATAATACAATATTTTCTTCAGCATATTTAATATATTTTTGTTTACTTGCACTTCTCACAAATGCAAGAACCATTGATAGTGGTCCGATTTGACCAATAAACATAAGTGACATCATCACGCAATCAATAATTAAACTAGAATTTGAATAGTTAGCAAGCGAATATCCTGTATTTGTAAGACACGATATACTATCGAAAGCTATTTCAATTAAGTTCATATCTGAATTAAAGTAAAGAATGGTACCTGCTGCGAAAAATACTATCAAAAACAAAAATAGTATAACAAATGATCTTCTTACCATTATGTCAGGTATTCTTCTCCAAAAGATTACTGTTTCATCATTTCCTTTTATTGTTGAAATAATTGTTGCAATTATAATTGCTGTCGCTAATAACTTTACACCACCTGCCGTTGATGATGGTGCTCCACCAACAAACATGACTATCATTATTAAAAGTAAGCTCTCTGGTGAAAGCGACTTCATATCAACTACAGAAAATCCTGTTGACCTTGATGCCACAACAGTGTATATAGAATTCAAAACAGAAATCTGTGGCTCATATATTTTTAGTAATATTGTCGGAATTATAATAATCAGAGCTGTCCCTATAAGAATAATTTTAGTTTGAGCTTTTAGATGTTTGAATTTCTTCTTACTATTATATGCAATATCGCCAATTGTTAGAATACCAATACTACCAATAAGCATAATAGCAATAGTAATAATCTGCATATATACATCATTACTAAACATTCCAAAACTATTGTCACCTAATACATCATATCCTGAATTAGCAAATGCTGAAATAGCATGAAATATGCTGTACCATATTCCTTGAGCAATGCCAAACATTGGAATAAACTTTAAAGAATACAATATAGTCCCTATAATTTGAATTCTAATCATCAACTTAAACACAAAAAGTGAGTATTCTTTAAATAATCCTAAATTGTCTCCACTAATACTATCATTTATAGTTATCATATCTGAAATTTTTATTTTTTTATTTGTTATTATCCAAAAGAATGATACAAACACTAAGAACCCCATTGTTCCCAGTTCCATCAAAATTGCAATAACAATCTGTCCCCATATTGTAAACTGTTTGGCAAGATTAACCTTAACAATTCCTGTTGTAGTAACTCCTGATATAGACGTAAATAATGCAGTTTCAAAATTTATAGGTTCTTTATTGCAAATTGGCAAACACAGTAACCACGCTCCAACAAGCATAATTATTGCAAAACCTATTATTGGAATAAAATAACTTTTCTTGCTTCTAAGCATTTTCTCACCTTTTCTTTAGTCTAATATTTTTATAAAAGAAATTTTTCATACATCATTATAACACAATACATATAAAAAAACTTCAAATTCAAAAAAACAATCTTTTTTTTATTAAAAATGTTGACAATTTCTCTAAAATAGTGTAATATATAAAGGCAGTTGCACATAAACAGCTGTTCATATGTATTTATGGGCTATTAGCTCAGGTGGTAGAGCACTTGACTTTTAATCAAGTTGTCCCG
>AUXO012719294.1_pt1 | contig 14461 bp, 16 predicted proteins | sample 768731 | NCBI WGS metagenome assembly AUXO01 (sample SAMN02715735, study PRJNA202380) | gut metagenome | biome: sheep rumen | host: Ovis aries | place: New Zealand: Palmerston North | reverse complement strand
ATGGGTGAGAACTATATATTGCGGCACAAGACTACCTTCTTCAAGAAAAGCAAAAAGATCATCATTGCTTTTACTTCCGGGGTCAACCACAATGCATTCACGCCCAACCGCCTTATCGTACAAAACAAAGCAGTTGGAGGGAACAGGCTTATTTATAATTTGATGTATTGTAAGCATTACATGGCCACCATTTCGTGGTCAAGTTTGAAGGTCTTATCCTTTACAAAGGCCCCATTTTCGAAATCGACGAAATAGTAAGGATTCTCATCGAGGCATTTCTTGTATTCAATAGAGGCGTTTTTCTCGTCAACAATAGAGATGGTGCCGTCACCGCAAGGAGCGATGAAAGCCGTGCCGTTGTCGTACATCTTCTGCTCGTAGTCGTAGGAAGCCGTATTGGGTGTCACGCCCTTATAGCGGACAAAAAGGGCATATTCCTCAACCATGGTCTTATCTCCGATGGTGACATTGCCACGAAAGATGCGATTGTATCGGTAATCAACCGAATAAAGCCACTCCATATAGTGCATATAGGTAAGGCAGTCGCCGATTTTCGGTCCGAGGAAGAGAAATTTTACATTGTCGCGATGGCGCAGTTTGTCGAAGGTGGAGTTTTCACCACACGACACATGACCGACACCTGTCACAAGGTCTTTATCCTCACCAAGCAATGCCACCGACATCAGCGGGTCAGCCGAGCGAATTACGCCTTCCTGCTTGCGGAAGAACTCATTCAGCACGCCCATACGTGAAGCAGAGGTTGCGGGGTTATAGTCCAAGCCATTGCAAAAGCTGAAAGTGAAAGTAGGCATACAAATGGTCTTTACGCCCAAAGCCTTGATCACATTCAGCAGTTCATTAAGCATAACTGATTTTTTCAGTTGTGGATTGGGCTGACCAAACGACAGAGATGTGTGAATATATAGTGTGTCACACTTGTCGGCTCCCAACGAGAGCAATGTCTCTACAATCGTCTTATTGGTAACCCATTTACCGTCTTTTGCTAAAAAAAGATTTACTTCGTTCATTTTAACTAGCTTTTTTAAAAAGTTTTAAGATGTGTAATATCCACCATCCAACGGCAAAGCCGCACCTGTAATCATTCTGGACATATCACTCAATAAAAATGCTATAGCGTAGGCAACATCTTGAGGTGTTGCCAATCCCAAATACTGACGTTTTAAAACAGGATCTTCCTCGTTACCTAATACTTCATCATAGGTTTCTGTCTTGGTTTGACCTGGCTGAACGGAATTAATCCTAATCTCCTTTTTGTAAAGTTCCTGAGCCAGACTTCTTATCATTCCATCAATGGCGGCCTTTGATGCAGCATAGCCACTTACACCTGATCCACCTATCTCTGCCGAAATAGAAGAAATAGCCACAATACTTAAACCAGGTTCAAATCTGCCTTTTCTCGTTAATGCTTTGACTATTTCCATAAACGAAAGCAGATTAATATCAACAACTTTTTGCATGGTTTTATAGTCTAATACATTTAACGGTTTGTAACATCTGATACCTGTACAATGCACATAACCATTAAGTGGGCCCGTTTCCGTCGTGATTTGTTTGACAACATCTCCGATTCTGTCTAACTCACCCAAATCGCAAACAACTTTTTTGTGGCCAGCACCTTGAAGATCCTTTATGGATTCGGATAGTAATTGCTCATTCACATCCATCATCACAACCTGTGCACCGAGTTTGCTTAACAGCACGGCCACCGATTTTCCTATACCGCGAGCACAACCATCTACCAGAATCTTCTTACCTGAAAAATCTAATAAATCCATAATGCTCTTTAAATTTTCATTTGATGGGACTGCTAACGCGACAACACTTCTTTACAGAATGCATCAATACTATCAAAAGCGGCAATCTCTTTACCACTCATGGTTGTATTGTAATCGGCATCGAGCATGGCCAAAACCGAAAGACCTGCTAACGAATCCCATTCCTCATAATCAGTGAATTTTTTTGTGACATCCAGTTCTTCAACTTCCAAAATGTCTGCTAATTTTTGAATTAATTCTTCCATGTCTGTAAATTTTAATTATAAATTAATTGTTTATTTATGTTCTATCGTATCAAATTTCTACCGCCATCGATTTTTAAGGCAGTACCTGTAACCCAACTTGAAGCGTCAGATAAAAAGTAAATGATTGCCCACGCAATGTCCTCCGGATTACCATACCGTCCTAATAAATAACGTTTTTTATCAAGTTCAATCTGTTCTTGAGAAATAGAGTCTAATGATCCTGTCATATGAGTGTTAACCATTGCAGGATTTACACTATTGCACCGAACTCCCTTGTGCCCCATTTCTAAAGCAATTGTTTTCATACAAGAGTCAACAGCCGACTTTGTCATCTCATAAATACCATTGCCCGGAGTGTTTCCAAAAACTCCACCTGCTGCAGAGGTAAGAACTATTGAACAATTCTTATTAAACTTTTTTTTCTTTAACAATTGCTGAACAAGAAAAACTGTAGCAAAGGTATTCGTTGAGAATAAACTATCAATATCCACTCTCTTGTAAAAAAGAAATGGTTTGGTTAATACAATTCCCGCATTGTGTGATACACCATCTAATCTAGGAATTTGTTCAACTAGTTCATCAATACCTTTGTCATTTGATAAATCCGAAATAATAAATTGATGATTATCTCCTGTTAATAAATCAAAGGTTTCCTTTAACCGATCAACATTCCTTGCTGTCACGATAACACGCGCACCCATCTTGGAACATTCAATTGCTGTAATCTTGCCTATACCGGAAGAAGCGCCAGTAACAAGAATCGTCTTGCCCTCAAGAGAAAAGGGATTATAACACATATCAAATCAGATTTCTACTATTTCAGAAAGGATAATATTATCAGTACTAAACAAGACGGTACCCCAAGACAGACCTACACCAAAACCACACCCCACAAAACGAGTAACTTTATTCTCTATTTTTCCACGCAACACTGAATTGATGGTAATTGGAATAGTTGCCGACGAGGTATTTCCAAATTTATGTAGGCTATATGGTACTTTTTCTGGGGGCAACTTAAGCTTTCCTCTGATAATCTCATCAATTTGCATGTTAGCTTGATGTAAAACACAATAGTCTAAATCATCAAGAGTAGCACCATAATGTTCAAGCGTTTTTTTAATAGATTTTGGTGCGGTAGAGATGGCAAAAGCGAACACATCCATTCCATTCATATGAGATTGCAGTCTACACATCTTGCGCCCATTGACATCTTCCATATTGAAAGAATCAGAAGAAACACCATTTCTAGCCCCCCCATCGGGAATATATATGGCGTCCCAACCACTACCATCAGTTCCAAAGTGGAATTTAAAACCCTCATTCCCTTCTTCATACTCCAACGCTGTTACGGTTCCCGCATTTGAAGCCAACGGATCTGGAATGGGCATAACAAATTTTGCATCCCCCACCATCAGTAAAGCTTTCTTTATACATCCATTGGTCATTAAGGCCGCAGTTTGGCTTAATCCATACACCCAGCCAGAACATCCCAATGATATTTCTGTTGCATAACACTCCTTGCTTAAGCCAAGACGGTCTTGCACAATACATGCAGTTGCTGGGGCAATATAATCAGGTCCTTGAGTAACAAAAATAATCGCTTCAATTTCCTTTTTATCCCAGTCCAAATCAAGTATCAATCTTTCAGCTGCTGCACAGCACAAATCTGATGTTGTATGAATATCATCAACTCTTCTTTGTTCAACACCCGTGGATTTTATAAAGTCCTCATAATTATAATCCCCTGAAATACTCGGATTATCTCTTGTGTATTCAACGTTTTTCGGTACACCTGATGCTATACCAGCGATTCGAACATTCTTTATTTCGAGGAAAGCCATAACTACATTCTTTCACTAACAGTATTATACAATTCTTGGATAGTCTTGGCACTTGTAATGTCATTGCCCTTCAATGTAACATCATATTCCTCATCAATCATAGCTATGACAGAGAGTGCCACGAGACTATTCCAGTCATCCATCTGTTTGAATTCAGTTTCAGGGGTAAGGACGCTAGCATCCAAATCGTCAAACTGTTCAGCAAAATTGCTAATAAATTCTTTAATGTCCATTTTTCTAATTTTTTATTGTTAATACTATTTTAAAATTCGATAATCATGTTAAAGTTCAAATTTCCCATATCCATCATGATACTACTCCAAGTCAAACCGACTCCAAATCCAGCCATGCAAAGTTTCCTCCCGCCATTGACCAATTGGTTACCAAGGTTGTAACTAATGCAGGTAGGAACTGTAACACCACTTGCATTACCAAAGTTCTCTACAATGTTCGCAGGCATCTTTTCATGAGGAACGCCCAACTTGTCAGCCAATTTATGGAGCATGAATTTGTTGGGCTGATGGAACATATACCAATCCACATCATTACGGTCAACCTCACTCTGCTCATACAGGTGCTCAATCATAGGAGGCACCTCACGTTGAACAAAGTTGAAAACCTCATCACCTTGCATTACGAGATTATCTTTACTACGGAAGTTGCCGGCAGCATCTTCTTCCATAATAGCTGTTTCTGGTGTACTAGGCATACGGAATCCACCAGCAGGGATATTAAGAACTAAAGCACCGGTGCCGTCCATCTTGATATTTGCATAGATGGGATTCTCTTCTTCGCACTGTTCAATAACTGTAATTGCAGCGGCATCACCTACCAAAGGTTTGCTATTGCGATCCTGAGGACTAACCTTTGGGCTCAACACATCTGCATTGAGGAGAACAACCTTCTTAATAGCGGGCTGTTCAAGAAGCAAGCACGCCTGTATAAGTCCCAACTCGAAACCGGCACAACCTTGGTTGATATCCATACAGAGGCAATCTTGCTTCATTCCAAACTTTCCGTGCAAAAGATTACTGGTAGGAGGCAAGAAGTAGTCAGGAGACTGAGATACAAATAACAAAGCATCTACCTCATTTGGGTTCAACAGGTTATTATCTACCAAATAGCGTAACCCATGCTCGCAGAAATCAGCTGATGTCTGACCTTCTGCTGCAATACGATGCTCGTTATATCCCATGGCAATTTTTAACTTCATGCACTTGGCCGGCGAGAAGTTATAATTAGCCATTTCATCCTCAAACTTAACTGCTTTTTGAGGCAGCACAGTAAGGATGCCACTTATTCGCTTATGCTTAAATACAAAATCCATAGTTGTTATTTAGCTCCGTTCTTGACCAAAAGAGCGGCAATAGCTTCTACCGATGAGAAGTTCTCAGGCAGAATATCCACTCCATCAATTGAAATACCAAAGGTATTATCAAGTTCGCTTACCAGCGTAACCAGGTCAAACGAATCAAGCATACCTTCCTCAATAAAATCCACACCTTCTTGTGTGAAATCAAACTCCGGGCGGAGTTCAGTCAGAATTTTGAAAATCTGTTCTTTCATATTACTCACTGTTTATTAATTCTATTAATTATACTGCATTACAAAATCGAACATATTCTCTTCATTAAAGCTATAGTGCTTATACCTTTTAATGGCATTATCGTTAGTTCGTATAACCCAGAAAAGCTGTCGTTTGGTATCTTTTCCTTCTTCAAAGAATCGCCTAAGTAATCTGGAGCCCACTTTCTTATCACGATAATCTGGATGCGTAAACCAGTATCTAAGATAAAGCGTAGATGCATTCAGTTCAAAGATAAGATGCCCCATAACAACGCCATTCTCTTCACATACAAGAACCCGCTTTTCTTTGGCATATTCTAACAGCTCTTCATCGTAAGGTATTTGCTCTGTACGTTCATCAAAATACTGATGAAGTTGCTGGCTGATCAACGGAATATCAAGTTCCGTTGCATAACGAATCGTATTGTCAGGGACGTACGCCATTGGCTCGGTCATCCGAGTCATTCTGACAAGGGAAGTTGACTCTTTGCAGTCCATTCCTTTGAACTTTTCTATCAGTGGCTGGCACTGTATATCTCTGCCAACCAAATCAAACATCATCGTGATGTTAGGATTCATCTTTTGAAATACTTTCAAATCTGCCTCTAGACCATCAATTGTGGTAGAACAGTAGAAAACATTCCAAAAGCTTGATGATTGTTTGATGATAAACAGAGTGTTTCCTACCCTATCAATAAAACAATCTCCTTTCTTTATCCAAAGAGTATGCTTTACCAGATCTGGAAAGAAATTGGTGATAAAGCCTAACCTCAAAGCACGTATCTCTGCAATCTGCTGTTGAAGGTCTTCAAAAGACTTAACCTGCTGCATAATCTTTACTTAAAGAGTTTGTTGTAATAAGCTCTATCAATCTTTCCGCTACTATTCTGCTTAAGGATATCTTCTCTATGATATTCATTAGGCAGCATATAACGAGGAATGCTACCAGAAAGAGCCTTACGGAACTCTGCCATGTTAAGTTCTTCCTTAGACTGGTAGAAGAGTACAATCTTTTTATTGGCATAATCATAGACCACACAGCAGTTATCCACCATGTTGGTTCCCAGAATAGCAGTTTCAATCTCACCTAGTTCAATACGATAACCATTGTGTTTAATCTGTGCATCTACACGACCCACATACATAATTTCTCCTAGCTCATTCTCATAGACTATATCACCAGTGCAATAGATGGTCTCAGGGTAATGACTGTGCAAGGGATTCTGAATGAATGCTGCCGTAGTCTTCTCAGGGTTATTGTAGTAACCCAATGCAAGCGAAGAACCTCGTACACAAAGCTCACCTTGTTCACCCTTCTTTGCCAGACGCTTCCTATCCACAAGGATTAGCACATCACTATTTTTGCACGGGAAACCGATAGGCAGAGGTTCATCATCAGAGAATTCTCTTTCCACCACATAATAGGTGCAGTCTACAGTGATTTCAGTAGGGCCATAAAGGTTAGCATAACGGCAGTCTGGCAAGTGCTTACGCCAGTAATTGAGATGCTTGTTAGGCATCACTTCACCAGCAAAGAATACGTCCTTCAGATACTCTGGTTTCTTGCTGGCAAGAATGTTCATATTAGCTACATTAACCAGCACAAACGGAACCCAGAATCCAAACGTGATCTTATTATCATTGAGGTAGTCAACCAACTTGGCCGGGAAAGCAAAGCAACTCTCCGGAATGATATTCAAGGTTGCTCCTGTAGAATACATCAAATAGATGTCAAGTGTAGAGTTATCAAAGTAGAATGGAGCCTGGTTACCTATGACAGATTCAGAGGTGATATGGAACGTGTTGACCGCCCAATCAATATAGTCAATCACACCACGGTGAGCTATGACCACACCCTTAGGAGTTCCAGTGGAACCACTAGTAAAGATACTGTAAACAGGATCTGTGTCAATTTGAAGGGTGTCATTCTTATCGCCACCTTCAGGGTTCACATTTGCCACAACATCTTCAACAACCAACACTTTTCCTTTAAAGAAAACATCTAACTGAGCAGCATGGGCCAGATCTGTAATCACGCATGTTGCCTCAAGTGTGGTCAAGATAGAGTTTACACGGGCATCAGGGGACTTAGTATCCAGTGGCACATAGAAGCACCCAGACATATTGATACCGGCAAAAGACTCCACCATTTTGCCCCCCTTGGGGATATATACTCCAATGGGGCTGTTCTTTACTACACCTTCTGCTACAATGGCGTTAGAGATGCGCTTAGCCGCATCCCAGAGCTCGGAGAAGGTGATTTTCATTTCCGAGTCCTGTACTGCATCTTTTTGGGGATAGGTCTTTACAGTCTTTTCTAAGTATTCAATTACACTTTTCTGCATAGTAATATATATATATTTTACCAGATTTTCAAAACATCATTTATCTGATTTAACACATGCTAACCATAAACTAATAATGTATCCGCACAAACGATGGCATTATGATTCAATGACTGTCTGACGGTCTTCTAGAAATACTCAATCAAGTTTATTGTCATATTCTAAAACTAATTATTTCAGCTTCTTTACATTTACAAAAAAAGGAACATAATACGGATATCCCTTCTTAGGATTGGATCTCCTCATTTCAAACAGTTTATTCTCATCAACATACCCAACCGTAATACCCTCTATTGAGTCTGAAAACAACGCCCCGGCTTTTTGCGCATCGTTGTTCACCTTGATTTCTGCACCATACAACTTGCCCCAATCATTCTTCCTATTGCTTACAACCAAATCTCTGGTATTATTGTTTTCGTCAATAATTTCAAATTTATAATGATTATACCACACATCATCAGGCCAGTACCAGTCACCAAATGCCTCTTCAACAACATGCGCAATGGTATTGTGGTGCTCAATATCCGTTCCTATACTGCACACTTTAGCCCCATGATCGTAACAAAACTTCCAACTGGAGTTGGGACCATGCGGGGAGGGAAACTCTCCGTCTAAATTGTGTTCCATCATTGCTTCCGCAAGAGGTCCTACGGCACACAGAGGATTTAAAGGGAAAAGGCTGGTTACCGAATCCGGATGGTGGAGTAAAGTATAGGGAAGCCAGCCCGAAGTTACCATTGTCTTTTTCACGTTATATTTGCAGACCACCTCTTTCGGGTCAAGTCCCGCTTTCTTTGCTGCCTTATACTCTTTAAAACCACGGATGACAGGCATTGCAAGAGTACCCGATGGGCCAATTAATTCCAATAATCGGTCGATAATTTGCTCAGGGGATAGTCCTGTACTTTCAAGTTGATCATAACCAGAATGGACAATTAACAAATCTCCTTCTCCAATACCATGCTGTTTTAGCCAATCTATGACTTTCTCAAAGTCAGCCTGTTGAGAATTATTGGCAACAGCTGGAGACTTTGCCTTATTGGGATTGTACTTTTTCAATTTATCAACATTCCGCCAGTATAAACGGCGCAACATCACCTCAAGGTATGGCGAGATTGATGCAATTTTATTATAAATATTCGATAAACCCATGACTTATTATTTTACCCAGTTCATAAGATCTTCTACGGTCAAATTTTCTCTTTGAAACAAATCAAGGTTTTTCTGAATCTCTTCGTCAGACTTGTCCCAAAACCGCAGTTCAAGAAGTTTGTCAATAACATCTTGCGAAAAACGATACCTGATGACTTTTGCCGGAACACCTCCAACAATAGCGTAGGGCGGAACATCTTTTACCACGACTGAACCTGCTGCGATTACAGCTCCGTCTCCAATAGTCACGTGTGACGGTATCATAGCGCGATAACCAATCCACACATCATTGCCTATTTCCACACTCATCGGCTTAAGAGGTAGATTTTTGGAAACCCAGGACGTTTTTGTCCCATTACGAATGCCAGAAAAAATTGGCGAAGAAGAAATTGTATTTATACTATGGCTTGGCAAACCCACCACACAATAATCCGAAATAGAACAAAACTTACCCACAGTGACACTATGCAAAATGGTTTTCGCTCCAACGTATGAATAGTTGCCCAGTTTTACAGACCTGAGACGACATAGCGGATAAACCACCCCCTTGGGGGCTATATCACAATTATTATAAACGAATGCCAAACTCGACACTCGATTATTGAACAAGTGTTTCAGCCATCCCTTAAAGTATCCAATTAATAATTTGATCATTGTGTTATCATTTTAATCATTGTGAAAAACAACTACAGCTCCATAACCAAAGGTTTCGAATGCGGCAGTCTCCTCAGTACTGCAAACATCTTCCGCTTTATCCTACGATGTTGTATTCTTAATAACCCATATTGTGGATCCATAGCCAATATTTTTAAGAATTGTATTTTAATAAAACTTTTGAAACTCCAATTCGCAATTTGAGAATACTTCAGTTTTTGCAGTTCCACATATTTGGAATCTTTTTTACTGAAATCATACCCCCATTGTTCTAAACATTCCTTCATATAAGGAAAATTATCCACCCTTTCATTCAGTATCTTCTTGTTGAATGAGATATTTACGCCGATACCCGTATAATAGATATTGCCTAGATGATGAATATAGTAAGCCTTTTCTGTAAAGAAGGGCAACTGTATTTCTTGCGCCCATTCTGCAACATACGACCGCCCGCGACTTACTTTCTGATAACTTCTCATAATAGAAGTACTGTAGCAGGCACTTCTATTGCCAATCAATTGGCGCAGACTTAGGCTAACCAAATCAAAAGGCTCTTTTGCCATCGCATTTGACCCTATAAGACAATCACCATTAGGATATTGGCACATGGTGTCTCCATAGAAACAAACTCGAGTCTCTTTATAATCTATATTGTTTATCTCAATGTATTCCACAATAGATTTAATCCATCCATTGGGACACTCGTCATCCCCTGACAAATGATAAACAAGGTCACCTGATGGCATTATCCACGTTTGTTCCACATTCTGGAAAATACCCAAATTAGGCTGATTACGATTTAGTTTAAACAAGCCCGGGTATTGCTTATCATACTCTTGAAGAACTTTCCACGTGTTATCCGGCGAACAATCATCCGAAACACATATTTCATAGAGATAGTCCTTTTGTTCCAAAAGAGAATCTATAGCTCTCTTGATAAGTTCTTCCTGCTTATACGTGATAACTAAAGCGGAAATTTTTGGAATATTATTCATTGCGTTTTACTAAATTACTTGCATAAAATGATTTATGACAGATATTGAATGCAAGGCCAAAAAGCAACCAAGCGGTATATTCACCTAAATATGAGGCCGAAATCATCAAATTAAATAACCCCGCACCGAGTATCAGCACGTAAACGTAATTAATGGTATATTGTACGATAAAACTTCTTCTTAATGCTACTATCAACTTCGTGATGAAATAGATATTCAACACGATACCAAGAGGAACACCAAATTGCATACATAACTCCAGACTACTATTATGAGAGAATGATGAAGAAATCTCTTGTATAGAAGAGCCAGCGCCCGATAGATAAATTCGGTCGCCAAGAAAACCCAACATACTTAAAGGGTTGTCTGAAATGTGTGCAAAAATTTTCGCATAAATACTGTTTCTGTTTGAATCATCCATTAATTCACCACCCGTCATCATTTTCAACGTTCTAGAATCGGGTAATAACTGGAAAAGACGAGCAAAAAGTGAATCACTAAAAATTAAAAATACTATTGAAACAATCACCAATAGAAAGAATAAAATAATTCTTTTATTTTGAGAACCACTATTGACATTGATAACATAAGCAAGAAAAAGCGACAGGAAAACTCCTATGAAAAACGCCCTAGTTCCATAGAAAAAAGTAGGAATTAGACACACCAATGCAATGGGAAGATAAATCCATCTCTTATAATGTAAGCTTGAGAACAAAGCAATCATTGTCACAAAGGCCAAATTAGACGCTATTGTTGCATAAGCCGCTCCTTGGGCTATTTCAGGCAATATAATCAAACTGGCGGCATAAACCAATGCTATTGGGCTAAACAATAAGACTGTCTTACATAACATATCCCAGTCTTCGGTATATCGGCCAATATAATATGCTGGCCATAGACGAGATAAAAAAAAGACAATCGCAGGAATGTAAAGGGCGGAAAAACCGGGATTAATCAACATACTGATACCATACAAACATAACATCACCAATAATATTGCCATCATTGATCCAATTCTTCTCGTTTTAATCATGTCGTAAACCAATATGGCAAAAAAGAAAACATACACCACATTTCGTACGGTCTCAACATTTACATGGACCAGTTTTCTGTATAAATCGACAATAATGGTTGCGTACAAAAAACCTGTGGCCGCAAAAGCATATAACTTTCCTTGCTTATTCATTTTTCCCTCTTTTTAATTTACTTTTTGCGATACCTACCACCATAGCTACAACATCAATTCTCAAGATGGCATTGATTGCAAGATAAACAACCATATTTAGTATAAAGAAAACAATGATCTCTGCAATTATTGGCAGAATTATGAACCGTGCCAAAACTGAGGTCAGATAAGCGACAAGCATTGCGATGACAAAGAACAACCCCCAGTCACGTATTTGCGAAAACAAAGAATATTTCAAATATTTCCCGATGCAAAAACTAACAATAGAATAGGAAATGACAGCATCAATTACTATAGCCCATGAAAAAGTCTGCAAAGAGAATTGCAGAAATATAAATACAAATCCCAAAGAAATCATCAACGAAACAGCTTGGGTAATTAAAAGCATTTTAGACTTGCCGACTGCCTTAATAGTACTGCGACTTAAGTGATACAAGGCATTAAGGAATCCTGAAAAACACAATACTTGAAATATCGGCACACATAGGAGCCATTTCTCAGAATACAACAATACAATTACTGGCTCGGCAAAGAATATCAAGTACGCCAAGATGGGATAGACGAAAAAAGTCACGACCCTAATCGTGGTTCTGTATTTACTAACTAAAGCGCTCGTGTCATCTTGAATCTTGGAGAAAAAGGGAAAGAATACTTGATTTATCACAGCCGAAACCGAATAAACAGGTATCTGTTTCAGGGAACTTGCTTGGCTGAAATACCCCAAGTCCTTGACCGAATAAACCTTTCCTATAACGAAACCCACAACGTTCGCATACAATGATTCTATAATATTGGCAAGTGCAACCGGAAATCCAAAATTAAATAGTCCCTTAAACGAAGCTAAATCAAATCCAATTTTGTATTTAAAAGGAGAGGAAAATGCATATAAAACGCAACAAATCAAATCCAACATTATAGCCTTGAGCAGAAGACTCCAAACCCCCATGCCTAAATAAGCCATTACAATAGCAATAACCGTTGACAAAGCCTGAGAGATTAATGAGACTTGAGCCAACTTGGAGAATCTCAAATCCCTTGTTATCTGTGAAACGTTCACCACATAAAAGGCACGTATCAGGACGCAGACCGACTGAACTCGTATGAGCAATGAGAGGCCTTTAACTTCAGTATAGGATTCAATAAATGGTGATGCAATAAATAAAACTGCAATAAGAAACAAAGAAAAAGCCAAATTGGCTGTAAAAATTGTGGTTTTGTCTTTTTCCTCAATATCCTTTTTCTGAATTAATGCATTCCCAAGCCCTCCGTCAACTAGAACATCCGCTATGGTGATAAACACCATAACGAGTCCTAAAGTACCATAATCATCAGGGCTGAGCAATCGTGCCAGAACAATATTACTGACAAAACTGATTGCCAATCCACCAAAACGCTGGATACTACTCCAAATCGTTGCACCAACTATTCCACTTGATGCCATGGGATTTTATTTGAAATTATTCAATAAGCTAACAATCCGCACCACTTCTTCCATAGCAATGGCGGGGCCTATGGGTAAACTCAACTCCTCGTCTGCGATACGCTCGGTTATTGGAAGACACATGGCATTCCACTCCTTATAGCACTCCTGTTTGTGGGGGGCAATGGGATAGTGAATAACTGTTCCCACACCATTCTGCTCCAAATATTTTTGCAAGGCATCACGCTTTCCGCCTGCAACAAGAATCGGGAACAGGTGGTAAGCGTTCTGCTCATCAGGTAGCAAGTCCGGCATAGTTATCAGAGGATTATTGATATGCTCATAATAATAATGAGCAACCTCCTTACGATGTGCATTGTCCTCATCCAAGTACTTCAACTTCACATCAAGCACAGCTGCCTGTATTTCATCCAAACGACTGTTTCGACCTGTGTATTTGAACACATACTTTTTCTGTGAGCCATAGTTGGCCAGTGTACGGACAACCTCGGCCAATTCATCATCACTTGTAGTAATAGCACCGCCATCGCCCAATGCGCCAAGGTTCTTACCCGGATAGAAACTATGTCCAGCAGCATCTCCTATTGAACCCGTAGTGCGTCCATCAGTATGCTTACAGCCATGAGCTTGGGCATTATCCTCAATAAGTTTCAGATTGTACTTTTTGCAAAGTACACCAATCTTGTCCGTATATGCATTCCGGCCATATAGGTGAACTATGCAGATAGCCTTGGTCATATTAGTTATATACGACTCGATGAGGTCATCGTCTATTTCCAAGGTGTTGAGTTTTGGTTCTACAAGAACTGGCTTCAGGCCATTCTCTGTGATTGCCAGGATGGTGGCGATATATGTGTTTGCCGGAACAATCACCTCATCACCAGGCAGCATCACACCCATCTCGATATATGCACGGAAAATCCAGATGAGTGCATCCAGGCCGTTGGCGCAACCAATACAATACTTGGTACCTATAAACTTAGCATAGTTCTCCTCAAAGCGTTTGTTCTCTTCGCCTTGGAGATACCATCCATTGTTTACTACTCGGGTTACTGTTTCGTTTATCTCTGCGCTATGCAGGGCGGTAACGTCTTTTAAAGAAAGAAATGGTATCATATCTGTTAATCAAATTGAAGTTTCGTATGTTTCGTACCTTTTAGCATAAAAAGCACCAATTTTTATTTGAGAGAAAAGACAAGGTTCACCTTTGGCGATTCGCATCGCATTCATTACAACATTA
>AUXO014911626.1_pt1 | contig 14462 bp, 12 predicted proteins | sample 768731 | NCBI WGS metagenome assembly AUXO01 (sample SAMN02715735, study PRJNA202380) | gut metagenome | biome: sheep rumen | host: Ovis aries | place: New Zealand: Palmerston North | reverse complement strand
GAGGTAAGCCAGAATGGCGGCAAGTTCACTAACGACCGTAAGATTTGTTTCGCCAGCGAGGTGTATCAGGTAGATGGGGGTTACCAGTGGAGGATCACCAAAGGCTGTTATTACAATGGGTATCTGACCAACACCATCTATACTCAGTATATAGGAGGCTCGCACTACAAGCTCTATCCTCCAATGAATATGCTCAATACGCCGATTGGTCCGCTGGGCGATTCGGATTTCTCAGATCATATAGGTGTCTCTACGATGTTATATACCAATGATGGATATGTCGTCGTCTTCCGACAGGCAGGGAATGCCGGGCAGTATCCCAATAAGTATGTCCCGTCGGGCTCGGGGTCTTTGGATTTTGCTGATTTTGAAGATGACGAAGATATAAGGACCGTTGTCGTTCGTGGTGCAGAACGTGAGTTGGGGGAAGAGACCTCCCTGGCGAAGAACCTGTTGCTGCGAGACAGAGATAAGATGAATATTGTGATTGACACGAAGGTGCTCAGATACTACCGTGATATGGAGCGAGGAGGGAAGCCTGAGTTCTGTTGCATCAGTCTGGTCAACAAGCCCAAGGACTTTATCAAGGAATATGTCGCGCCCAGCGAAGAGGAGTTGGCGAACGAGAAGAACTGGAAGCTCCTTGCCGATGACGCCCTTTGGCAGGAAGAGCTGTTGCCCTCCGCCTCCCTCTCTTTGAAGATGAACTATGTGGCTGTCAAGGAATATATGGTAAAACGTTAGGTTGAATACGCCTATGCCCTTTATAGGGATGCAAAAAAAATCACTAGGCAATTAAGCTACTAAGCAAATAAGCAGTTAAACTACTAAGCAATTAAACAACTAATTAAGCGATTATATAATGTACACTTTGGTATATTTAAACGGTAATCTTAATAACCATCCTGATACTTTAACCCTCTTACCTGCAAGTTAATGTAGGAAAGAACCCTTTAATACAGATAGATTGCGTTACGCCATTTCAAGGTTCTGTTGAAGAACTTGGAAGCATGACTTGTGAGCATTTAAATAAAATTGACCCAATGCTTACGGTTAATCAAGTTGAGATAAAAATGCCAGTACTGAAATGACGAAAACAAATCAACTGGTTCATCTTATGGTAATTCAATTAAAAATTGACAATAAATAAAGCGGCTATTGGTCATTACGCGCAGCCAAAGTCGCTTAAGAGGGGCTGAAAGGTCTTCCGTACAGACTGAAAGCCCAATATAATAGAGGGCAAAAGCCCGTTGGTCTCTCAATATTTGGTTCAATTCCCAGCGAGTTCCTCTGACTTCTTACAACAATGGGCGAAACGTTAAAACAGAATATTAACAAAATAGGAAACTATTTATCAGGGAACGCAAAATGTCTAGAGAAATTAAAAAAAACGAACAAAAAGAATATCGAAGTATTTTTAAAGCCACCTCATTATTTGGTGGTGTTCAGGTCTTTCAGATACTTATAAAGGTTATAAAATCTAAATTTATAGCAGTTTTGTTGGGCCCTGAAGGTGTTGGTATTTTGGGACTATTAACTGCTGCAACAGACCTTATAAAGAGTTTGACTTCTTTTGGGTTGTCGCAAAGTGCTGTCAGAGATGTGTCAGAAGCTAATGGGTCTAATGATTATGAGCAAATTAAAAGAACGGTATCTGTAATTAGAAGATTGGTTTGGATAACGGGTCTATTGGGCGTTTTTGTAGTTGTAGCATTGTCTCCGTTATTGAGTAAATGGTCTTTTGGGAATAATAAATATACAGTATCATTCATTATATTATCTGTAACACTTCTGTTAGATCAGTTATGTGCTGGCCAAAAAGTAGTCCTCCAAGGAATGCGAAGACTAAAAGATTTGGCCAAGGCATCTGTGATTGGAGCAACAGCAGGTTTGTTCGTTTCAGTTCCTCTTTATTTTTTGTGGGGGAAAGATGGTATTGTTCCAACATTAGTTATTTCTTCTATTTGTGCATTAATAATATCATGGCATTTCTCAAAAAAAATTAATATTCTCAAAATCAACCTACCTGCGAAAGATTACTTAAAATATGGAAAGCAAATGCTCGGCATGGGGCTGGCAATGAGTTTGTCTTCTATTCTTGGACATGCTGTCTCATATATAATACGTGGTTTTATAAGAAGTAATGGTAGTCTGGACGATGTTGGCATGTATCAAGCGGGTTATGCTATATTGACAACATATGTAGGATTGGTTTTTTCTGCAATAATAACAGACTATTATCCCAGGTTGGCTGCGGTGAATAAAGATAATCATAAATGTAGAGAAATAGTCTGTCAGCAAGGTGATATAACAATAATGATAATGGGACCTATGCTTTGCGTGTGTTTAATTATCATGCCATATCTTATTCAAATATTATATTCGGAAAAGTTTTTATTGGCAACTTCATTTGTGATGTGGGGGTGTTTGGGTATGATGTTCAAACTTGCATCGTGGCTGATATCTTTTATGTTTGTTGCTAAAGCAGAAAGAAACCTATTTATGGTGAATGAAATTTTGGCCAATGCATATATTTTGACATTCAGTATGGTCGGTTATTATTTGTGGGGAGTGGAAGGTCTTGGTATTGCTTTTTTAGTTAATTATGTTGTTTACTTTCTTCAAGTATTTTTGATAGCCAAAAAAAGATATGGCTTTGGATTTAATAAGTCATTTTTAAGAAATTATACGATAATGTTGTTAATGGTAGTGAGTATTTTTTTGTTGCTATTATTCCTTGACGGCATTATTAAATATGTCCTTGTGACGATTATTGCTGCAATATCAGTTGCTTTTTCTTTACACACATTGACCACAAAGTTGAATTTTAATTTGATAGATAAAATCAAGTCTAAACTCAAATAATATGTTGCTAATATTAACTGTTTTGTTGATGATTATCATTAGGATGTATAAAAAAAAGGGGGTGACCACATCCTTTATTATAATTTGTTTTTATGTGCTGTCGACCATTCTTGGTATTCTTTATAAAAGGCTGTTTCCCAATCAAGTGCCCGATTATAGTTTATTCTCAATGGTATATTATGTGTTGTGTTTGGTGGTTTTTTTGATTCCTCTAATACACAACAATAATGACTGGAGAGATTATTTTTTCCCACAGAAACTTTTAAATTTTTTTTCTGTTGTAATAATTGTTGGTGGTTTTATTATCTTGTATTCAGATATTGTTAATTTTGATGTAAATAGATTGAATATGAGTTGGCTAGATCAGAGGAATGAGTATTATTTCAATTACCAAGATGACATTATTTATACAAAATGGTACGATAGAATCTCCTCCAATATAAGACATATGATGCTTTTCTCGTTGCCTTTATTTTATTATCACTTAAGCCGGGGTAATAAGTGGTATTCAATTTTGATGGGAATTGCGTCAATGTCAATTTTTGCAATGTCGATAATGAACGCCTCTCGGCAAGAATTTATTCTTTGGATAGTAGGGGCAGTATATTCATATTTATTTTTTAAATCAGGATTATCGAAGAATGCTATACGTGGCGTAAATATTTTCTTAATTGTTTTTGGTAGTATTGCCATTCTTTTGGTTATTATAATCACTTTGTCAAGATTTGGTGGCTCTTCAGGAAGAAATACCTTTAGTTCTTTTCTTAACTATTCAGGAGTTCAACCATATAACGCAGCGATGTTCTTGGAAGATTTAAGTTCTCAAGCACAATGGGGCCTTATAAATTTTCCGTATTTAAGAGGTGTCGGTGCGGTTAAGGTTATCAATGATTATATTAACGCACCTTATTATTTAAATGTTTTTGGCTCATTAGTAGGTAGTTTTTATCTGGATTTTGGCTATTTCACTATTATAATAGTGCTTTTATATGCATTAATGTTTGATAAGTTATTAGCTTTTTATAGAAGTAGGAACTCTTTTGCATATTTTTATTTGTTCTTTATTTATTGCGATATCATTTTCTCTGGTTTATTCTATTATAGGTATATCTCCTTTGAAAGAATAAGAATCTTACTTTTCTTCTTTATAGTAATAATTATTTATGAGCAATTTGCAAATAAAAGGAAAATATGATCTACGTTTCTGCCATTGTATTAACATATAATCAAGAGAACACAATAAAAAGGACTCTTGATAGTATAATTGACCAAGTGACAAATTATCCATTCGAGATTATTATTTCAGATGACGATTCAAAAGATAATACTCAAAAGATATGTGAGAATTTTTGCAAAAAACACCCACAAAATACAGTTTTAATTGAAAAGCACCCCAATTATGGTGTGGTTAAAAACTACTTTGAAGCTTTAAAAAAGTGTAAGGGGAAATATATAATGGTTTGTGCAGGGGATGATTGGTGGCATAATCCTCGTAAAATAGAAATACAAGTTTCATTCATGGAGAAAAATCCCCATGTTGTACTACACTATGGCGGTTTTATTAATTATTATCCAACAACCGGGATGTCGCAATTTGTTGCGCCTTATCATATACGAGGTGATGTATTTGAGACACTACTGACGCGTAATTTTATATGTGCACCCACTATCTGTATAAGGAATGAAGCTATGAAAAGGATAAAATTTGAAAGGTTTATTGATTTGGGTTTTATGGTAGAAGATTATCCAACCTATTTAGCACTTTCAAAGGAAGGTGATTTCGCCTATACAGAAGAGGCCTTGGTTTCTTATACAACGCAGTATGGCTCTATAAATAATTGTATTTCTTTCGAAAAGAAAAAAAAATACCTGGACAATGTTAGGGTCTATAAAACGTTTTTTGCCCGAGAGAGAGGGGGTGAGGATAAATACATCAAAATAATAGATAATAGTTATTATTATTGGCTTGCTGAATATGCGGTAAGATATGGTGAAAGGAAGGTGGCATACAGCGGATATAAGCAGATTACTGATAAAAATATCAGAATAATTGCAAAAACAATCCTTTGTGGCTGTGATTTTACTTTTAAATATTTAAATAAAAAATTTAATGCAAACCTTAAATAACGTAGCACCAAATAATGAATGTTTTGGGTGTGGAGTTTGTGTTATTGCGTGCCCCAAAGAAGCTATTCGAATGGTCCTTAATACCGAAGGTTTTTATAAACCGAAAGTTAAAGATATAGATTGTGTTAATTGTGGAATATGCATTGAGGTATGTTCGTATAACCATCCGTACAGAGCTATTGATTTGAAACCGATAAAGAGTTGGGCTGCATGGAGTAATGATGAAAGGGTCAGAAGAAAGTGCTCGTCTGGGGGGATAGGTTTCGAGATTGGAAAACAACTAATAGAAAAAGGTTATAAAGCTGTAGGCTGTCGTTATGATGTCGAGAATCAACGTGCCGAACACTACATAGCCACTACTGTTGATGAGTTTGTTCAGTCAATAGGGAGTAAGTATATTCAAAGCTATACAGAAGAGGCTTTTCGACAGATTGACAAAAAACAAAAATATCTTGTCACGGGCACTCCTTGCCAGATAGATTCATTCCGTAGGATGATTCAAAAATTCCATTGCGAGGAGAATTTTATCCTGATGGATTTCTTCTGTCACTGTGTTCCTTCCATGCTTGCTTGGAAGGCATACATCAAGATGTTGGAGCCGAAAATAGGGAAGGTTATTTATGCAAGTTGGCGCAATAAGTTTGAATACGGCTGGCACGACAACTGGCTGATGGGAATCGATGGAACAAAGACATCAAAGACTGTTGATTGGATTGATGATTACAATGAATTAATTAAAGAGAGAATAACAACAATACAATCCAGAAAGTCGCAAGGAGACTTGTTTTTCAAACTATTCCTCGGTGATTTGTGCATGGGGCCGCAGTGCGAGAAAGATTGTAAATACAAATATAATCACTCGGTAGCTGACATCAGAATTGGCGATTTGTGGGGAAAAACCTACAAGGATAATGAAGATGGTGTTAGTGCGCTGGTTGCCTATACAGAAAAGGGTGTTTCTGTTATTGAACATTTAAAAAATGTAACTTTGGTTGAACATCCATTTGAAATTGTAGCAGAAGGCCAAATGAAAAAAAATGCAAAGGCTAAAGAACTTCAACCGCTTGTGGTGTATATGTTGAGGGAAAATGTTCCCCTGAAAGGAGTGGCATTTAGACTTGTATTTTTTGTTCAACGGTTGATAACGAAAATAAAATCATTGTCATGAGGATAGGAATTATCACGATGCACAAAGTGCTTAATTTTGGCTCTGCATTGCAGGCTTATGCTCTTCAACGAACTCTTTTTAGATTGGGGTTTGATAATGAAATTATTGATTACCAATTTCCTGCAGTTCCGCGTTCAAAAAAAACGATTAGAAAAAGAATAAATGGGTTCATTGTATATTTAAGAAATGCCATAATAGGTTTTCCTACTGAAAAAAAAATAAGAAAATTTCAGGATTTTTATCACGAAAACTATATATTGTCAGCAATTCATTATAATGAAAAGAATATAAAGGCTAATCCGCCAACCTATGATATATATATGACAGGAAGTGATCAGGTATGGAATCCAAAGCATGTAAAAGACGATGTCAATTTTTTACTTGCATTTGTTCCATTTGGTGCGTATAAAGTCTCATATGCGTCTAGTTTCGCTACAAGTGTTTTGCCTGAACAATATGAGAATATTTACAGAAAATACTTGTCAGAATACGATGTAATATCAGTAAGAGAAACAACAGGTGTGGACATTGTCAAGCAGCTAACAGGTAAGAATGCTACGGTGTGTTGCGACCCTACGTTATTGTTAGATGAAAAAGAGTGGAACTTTTTAGAGGCAAAATCCGATTTAATAATAAAGAAGAAATATATTTTGGTTTATGCTCTTTATTATATGTTTGATCCTTATCCGGAACTTTTAAATATTATTGATTATGTACAAAAAAAATTAGGGTTACAAGTTGTTTATTTGAATGGAAGGAAAGAAGATGCATTTAGACATAATAGTAAGGTATATAAATCCGGCGGTCCTGAGGATTTTTTACGATTAATAAAAAATGCCGAGTTTATTATTACAAGTTCTTTTCATGGTGCAGTATTTTCTATTCTTTATAATAAACCATTTTTGGGAATTGTAAGGGATAACAATTCTGCTGATAGTAGAATATCATCTTTGTTAAATGATTTCAATTCTAGGAAATGCCAAGTGGCATATAATGATAAAATCAACCTCAGCAAAGAGGAATTATTGAATCTAAAGGCGGATTTGACAGTATGTGATAATATTAAGGGCCATGCAATCAATTATTTAAAAGAAACTTTGGGGCGTGTTCATAAATAGAATTATTCTAAAATACTAATAATGTGTTAATTTAAAAAATATTTTTTAAGATATTGGTTATATGATGATTGTGAAGATTTTTTAACTTATACCAATTTGAAATTATTTATTCTTTGGTTTTGAAAAAATGATGTTTTTTATATAGTTGGTAATATACACTTATCAAGATAAACTCTTCGGCCCTCGCCATCTGATTTTTAATCGTAAAAACTAACGCAATAGTAATATTTTTAAAGCTAGATTTTTAAATATGTATTTGTCAATTATCATTCCAATGTACAAAGTTGAAGCATTTATTTTGAGATGCCTAAATAGTTGTATAAAACAGGATATAAAACAGGACGATTATGAAATTATTTGTATAAATGATGGTTCTCCCGACAAGAGTCGGGAATTGGCAGAGAACTTTGCACAGACTCATTCAAATGTAAAAGTTATTTCTCAAGAGAATGGAGGATTAAGTGCTGCAAGAAATACGGGTATTGAATATGCAACAGGGGATTATATAATGTTCGTGGATTCGGATGATTGGATTGAGCCAAATTGCCTTTTGAAAATCACAAAACAATGTACCGAGAAAGATTTGGATTTGTTACAAATATGTGCGGCAGATGTGTATGGAAATAGAATTGTGAAAAGATTTAATAAGAAAGAAGGAATAATAAAGACAGGAAAAGATTGCCTATTAACAAGTTTTCCTATATGCGCCCCATTTACAATTTACAGACGTGAATTTCTTAATAAGTATGGGCTACGCTTCTTAAAAGGGATATTTCATGAAGACAACGAATTCACTCCTAGGGTATATTATTATGCCTTGCGTGTAAGTGCGCTAAATGATATAATATATTATGTTTATCAGAATCCTAATTCTATTACTAGATCCATAAACCCTAAAAAATCATTTGATGCGATTGTTGTGATGGAGAGTCTTCATGATTTTTCAATGAAGATAACAGACAACGCTATTTGTGCTTTCCATTTTAAAATCTCAGAAGCACTTAATGTGGGGTTGTGGGACTCTATTGGATTATGTAAAAAAGATATAAAAAAATTAAATGAAGTTTTATATGAGAAGCGATATTTGTTAATACATTTAAGGAAAAGTGGAATTGGACGGTTTGTCTTAGAATGGTTACTTTTCAATTTGTTTCCTAAACATATAGTTGAAACCTATAGATTTTTCATTAAATTGGATTATCGAAAAAAATAGTTCTATGAACATTCTATTACTATCCACAATATATCCTCTACCTAAAGATAACAGAGGTACCGCTGTTTGTCATTATTTCGCTCGTGAGTGGGTGAAAATGGGCTATAATGTGCGAGTGGTACATTACCAAGCAGTGTTTCCAGCTCCGTTCTATTGGATGGCAAGACTCAACCGCAAGAAGATTGCGGCAAAGACTGGAGCCGTGGTTTATACCAAGCGTGACAGTGGAGGAACCTATCAGATGGATGGCGTGTCAATAAAACGCATTCCGCTTTTCAAACCCATACCTCATGGTGGATACACTCACAAGACAATAACCAAATCCATAAAGGAAGTCGTAAAATGGCTGGATTACGATAATTTCACCCCAAATGTTATTATCGGACATTTCCCCAACCCGCAGTTAGAGGTGGTGAACCTGTTGCACGATATCTATCCACAATCGAAGACCTGCATGGTGATGCATGGCGACATCGAAATTGCCCAAAAAGTTTATGGTGACAGATTGTTAACTTTGGCAAAAAAAATAGACGTTTGGGGCTTTAGAAATCCTGCCGTGCAGCGTGGCTTTGAAAAACGTGTGATGAAAGTTGATAAGGCTTTTATGTGCTACTCTGGTATTCCTGAGGATTATATAACAACGGTAAACACTCATCTTTTTGATGGAACTACACCAAAGGTTGTCTATGTGGGTGAAATGATTGAGCGAAAGTTTCCCGTCGAGGTAATGGAGGCTCTTGAAAAAGCATATCCTAACGGCAACTACAGCCTCACTTACGTGGGCGACGGACACCTGTTGAACAGCATTCGCGAGCGGGTGGCATCGGGTGCGGTGAGAGGGCATGTGAAGACATTAGGCAAGATATTGCGCGATAACATCAAGGCCGAGTACGACAATGCTGACTGTATGGTGATGGTCAGTAGGGGGGAGGCTTACGGCCTGGTTTACCTTGAAGCAATGGCGCGTGGTTGTATCACCATTGCTTCTCGTAATGAAGGTTTTGATGGCATTATTGTAGATGGTGAAAATGGTTTCCTTTGCAAGGCTGGTGATGCTGATGAATTGGCTTCAATTTTCAAACGTATTTCGGCACTATCTATAGATGAGAAAAAGGCCATCTCGCAAAAGGCCATTGAGACAGCCCAGTCTCTCACCGACTTCAAGGCCGCGAAACGATATATTGACGATGTAATTGGTTAAAAATGAGTAGTATGGTGTGGGTTATCCGTTCTCTTTGATTACAGTAAGATGAATAAGAGGATTAAACTATTGTTGTTTTGTCTGTCGCTTTTGATAAGCTCACAGATAAATGCCAAGACAATTTCTCCCAACCAGTATGGTTTTAACAAAGCCAAAACGGGAGAGGAACGCTATGCCATTTTGTATAAAACACATTGCGAGGCTGTAAGAATAGGTGCAGATGTTGATTATTCGGGTTTGAAAAACATACAATTGACAATACCTGCTAATGCGAATAGTATTCCATTAACAGCAAATAATGATTTTTCTGGTGTTACTTTCACCGTCACTAATACAAGTCATGATATTTTTCTGTTTCAGAAAACGACACCACTGATGCCTGTAAAGGTTACGAAGTGTATGATAAAAAGAGGTGATTATTCTTCGGTTCGGAAAATAACAAATGGCCGGGCTCTTTTAATAATAGAAGACAAAACACCATGGGTTGAAAAAAGAAATGGTTACAACTATAGTGCAATGAGAAAAGATGCAATAGTCGTAAGAAACGGACGTGCTGCAAATAAACTGATATATCATTATAAATCGGAACAAAGTAGTCCGGTGGCTTATTACAGGGTTTTGGATAATGCTGGCGTTACCTTTGCCAACCTAACCTTCAACCGATCGGATAAATCTACACATAAAACATGCTTACTTGAGATATGCAACGATGATAATATCAGAGTTGAAAATGTTGTAGTGAATACACCGGAAAGCAAACTTACCGCTGATGCAATTTTTAGAATCAAGAATTCAACAAATATAGTTTTCAAAAAGGTTAGGATAAACAATACATATTCTGGACTGAACTCGTATGGGTATGGAATTAATCTTGAAAATGTCACAAATTTGACGTTTGATCAATTTTATGGAAATGGGAAATGGGGTGTTTTTGGCAATAACAACGTGAATAATGCCTATTTTACAAACAGCAAGATGAACAGGTTTGATGTTCATTGCTATGGAAGGGACGTGACATTTACCAACTGTGAGTTTTTCGATTTATACAATCAGTTCTCATCTTTTTACGGAAACTTAGTATTCAACTCGTGTGTTTTTACCAATTTCGTTCCTGTATCACTGGAAGCATCCTATAACGCGTACACAGGGTTTGATGTATATTTTAACCATTGCGTGATAAACACTACATCCAGTAGTCATAAGTTGATAAGTACAGGCAGAGTTGACGAAACAGGGGATAAACGAACAGAATTGTCGGCCTTGTGTTGGCCTAATGTTTATATAAATGATATGACGGTTAATGCGGGCTATGCAGCAAATCCTCTTTATATATTTGTTTGCAGGGGTGAAACACAGAAAAGAAGTATTGACTACTTGTCAAATGTCAGCATCGATGGCTTGACATACAATGCCACAGATTCCGTGTCGAATATTAGATCTATATCATTCTGTAATTACAATAGGCTGACAACCTCTAATGTTCTGAATGTTGCAATTTCAAATGTAAAATTAGAGGGAAAAACAAAAAAAACATCATCCACCGCGTCATCCCCCGACGGTAAGTTTTTTATTAACTTAAGACAGGAGAAAGGAAAGCTACACGCTATCAAAGCGAAACAGTCAGAAATGGAAATAATTGAAAAATAGTAATATTAACTTATGAAAATAAAGAATAGATTATACAATGATTTTTTTCGCCCTTCCAAGGAAAAAGAATACGAAATAATCTTAAATGCGGCAAGAGATTGTGGCTATGAGTTTCATACCGTTTTGTCATTTGAGGATGTGATTGTGCGGGGAATTGATAGTAGTAAGAAATATTTGATTTTGCGTCGTGATATTGATACAGCAGATTCCAAAATCCTTCGCAAAATGTTGAATTTAGAGAAAAAATATGGAGCAAGAGCAACGTATTATTTTCGATGGAATACAATAGATGTGCCGTTGATGCAAGATATTGCAGAAGCAGGTGGTGAAGCCTCGTATCATTTTGAAGAGATTGCCACTTACTGCTACAAACATCGCATTCGCACTAAAGAGAAGATGCTGAAACATATCGAAGAAATTAAAGATCTCTTTATTGTACAATTTTCGAAATTTAAAAAGAAGACAGGTCAACCATGCTTGACCATTGCATCACATGGCGATTATGTAAATACTAAATTTAAATACCAAAACAAAGAATTGATCGATGAGCGTGTAAGAAAAGTATGTGGTATTATGCGAGAGGCTTATGATTCGGAACACATGAATTTACTGACTTGTCGCGTGGCTGACCAAGCCGAGATGGAACGTTTTACCCCCAAGGCTATTGCTGCAATAGAACGAGGCGAACCAGTGATTGAGTTGCTAACACATCCTCGTCAATGGAATTCACCTGTGTGGATTAACCTTAAAGAAGAAATCAACCGTTTCTGTAAACAAATATACATGAGATTATGATACATCCACTTTCAGATTGTAAGAATGTTAATATTCCCGAGAATACCAATGTTTGGCAGTTTTGTGTTGTATTCCCCAATTGTATAATAGGGGAAAATGTTAATATTTGTTCGCACTGTCTTATCGAAAATGAAGTTTCCATTGGGAACAATGTAACCATTAAATGTGGAGTGCAGATTTGGGACGGCATCACTATTGAAGATAATGTGTTTATAGGTGCTAACGTCACTTTTACAAACGATAAATACCCCAAGTCGAAGAACCAAGACTGGCAACTGTTGACCACTGTAATTAAACAGGGTGCATCCATTGGCGCCGGCTCGACTATCCTCCCTGGACTCACTATTGGTGAAAATTCTGTTGTAGGAGCCGGATCGGTGGTGACGAAAGATGTACCCGCTGGAGAGATATGGGTGGGTAACCCTGCACACTTTGTAAGAAAAGTAAATTAATAGTTAACGAAAACGATAACCCAAACTTGAAACCTGAAGCTTGAATATAATAAGCTATTAAGTTACTAAGCAATTAAACGAACAAATATATGATTCCATTTCTTTCATTAAAAGACGTAACGGCTCTGCATGGAGCTGAAATCAACGAGGCTGTCACACGTGTGGTGAACGGCGGATGGTACCTCCAAGGCGAGGAGAACAAACATTTTGAAGCAAATTACGCCAACTTTATTGGTACGAAGCACTGCATCGGCTGCGCCAACGGTTTGGATGCATTGATATGGATATTCCGTGCCTATATCGAGCTAGGCAAGATGCAGCCTGGAGATGAGGTGATTGTGCCGGCCAACACCTATATTGCCACCATTTTGGCTATCACCGAGAATGGCCTGAAACCTGTGCTAGTGGAACCGAAGTTGAACACTTTGGAAATATATGACCGACTTATAGAGGAACGTATAACCCCACGTACAAAAGCAATTTGTATAGTTCACCTCTATGGACGAAACGCCTATACTGATAAGATTGGTGCACTGTGTAAAAAGTATAACTTAAAGCTTATCGAAGACAACGCTCAGGCTCACGGTTGCAGGCATACTGATGGACGTACTACAGGCAGTATTGGCGATGCTGCTGGACATAGCTTCTATCCTGGTAAGAATCTTGGTGCCCTGGGTGACGGAGGTGCTGTTACGACAAATGATGATGCATTGGCAGAGGCAGTACGTACCTTGGCCAATTACGGCTCTTCAAAGAAGTATGTGTTCAAATACACCGGACGCAATAGTCGATTAGATGAGATTCAAGCTGCAGTATTGGATGTGAAACTGAAATACTTGGTCGAAGACAATGCCCACCGCAAGCAGGTGGCCAATTATTACTATGACCATATCAATAATCCGCTGATTAGTTTGCCTGATCGCCTACCTGATGAGCAGAATGCCTACCATCTGTTCCCAATCCTCGTTGGCGAAGACAAACGCGATGCTTTGCACGACTACTTGGAGCAGAACGGCGTGGGCACTGTGATACATTATCCTATTGCTCCTCACAAGCAAGAGTGCTATAAAGAATGGAAGAATATGTCATTGCCTATCACTGAGTACATCGCCGACCACGAGTTGAGTTTGCCCATAGGACCGGCAATAAGCCTTGACGAGGTTGAAACCGTCGTGCGGCTTATTAGTGAGTTCAGAGTGTAGTGTTGAGAGTTTAGTGTCAGTTTTCAAGTTTATAGTTGAAATAGAATGGAAGTATTTGGCTATCGGAAGTTGGTGGCTTGTCAGAAGGCTAAAGAAGTTGTGAAACGGACGTACAAGTTGCTGAAGAAGTTTCCATCTGAAGAACGCTACGCTATGTGCGACCAACTACGACGCGCTTCAGTTTCAATAACATCGAATATTACTGAGGGCGTAAATCGTTATTCGGTAAAGGATAAGTCACATTTTATTGAAATGTCGTATGGATCATTGATGGAGGTTTCACCTCAGTTCGAGATTGCCGAAGACCTTGGTTACATTTCCACTGATGAACGATTAAGCATGGATCAACTTATTGAGGAAGTCGCCAGGTTCCTATCCAGCTTACAAAAAACTTATAAACCCACAACTGATTCAACCGACGCTAAACTCTAAATCATCAACAATCAACTATACAGAAATGAGAATCTGGATAATCAACTATTACGCTGGCACGCCTGAGACGGCCGGTAATCCCCGCTATCTGAAATTGGCTAAATATTTCATGGAGGCAGGGCATGATGTCATTACATTCGATGCTGGGAGTACTGCGAATATTGCGGATTGTGAGTTTCAAAGTTGCAACTTCGTGGAAAGGCAATACGATGGTTATCAATTTGTTCATGTGCATGTGCCAC
>AUXO013428073.1_pt1 | contig 14462 bp, 12 predicted proteins | sample 768731 | NCBI WGS metagenome assembly AUXO01 (sample SAMN02715735, study PRJNA202380) | gut metagenome | biome: sheep rumen | host: Ovis aries | place: New Zealand: Palmerston North | reverse complement strand
CTGTATGACAGAAAATATATTGCAGGCTATTATTTTGCAAAACGGGAATTGTAAAAAATATATGAATACTATACAAATACTATTTACATTTGACGTCGAAAAATGTATAATATAGTTACATTCTATATGTTTTGGGGGTCGAAAAATATGGCAGATAAAGAAAAGAAGGGCTTTATTAAGGAATTTAAGGAGTTCATTTCTCGTGGCAGCGTGCTTGATATGGCAGTCGGTATCATCATCGGCGGCGCATTCACAGCAATCGTTAAATCGCTGGTTGAGGATATTTTCACTCCTCTGCTCGGACTTATCCTTGCAGGCATCAACTTCAAGGGCCTGAGCATCAAGATCGGTGATGCACAGATCATGTACGGTCTGTTCATCGAGGCGATTGTAACATTCCTGCTCACAGCATTCTGTGTATTCCTTATGATAAAGGCTATCAACAAGTTCCGTAAGAAGAAGGAAGCAGAGCCTGAAGCTCCGGATCCGCAGATCGTTCTTCTTACCGAGATCAGAGACCTGCTTGCTAACGGCAAGACCGAGGAAGCAGCTCAGAAGCTTGAGGACAAGCCGCTCGAGTAATTTTCACTACATAACGACCAAAAGTCTCCTGTGAGTTTTTACGGGAGACTTTTTTTATAAAGTTTTCTGTTTTCTTAAATATCTCTTAATGTCAGATGTGCTACAATAGTATCATGAAAACATCTTATGAAAAGGAGTAGCAAAATGAGGCTCGAAAAAAAGCAGAGATATGTTCCCGTGACGAACGCAGACAAGCGCTTCGGGGACATTATTTACCACTCTTTCAGAGGAACTACGATATATGTCATCAAGGGTAAAAGCGGCGATATGCTCGTTGATACCGGGCTTTTTCATGTAAGGCGTGCCGTGCGCAGATGGGCGGAGAAGTTTGATATAAAGTACATTTTTCTCACCCACGCTCACGCCGACCACGACTGGAATGCAGCAGTTTTCAAAAAGCGCTTTGGCGCAAGGATACTGCTGAACAGAAAAGACTTCGGGCTGCGCAATGGTTTCAGGACATTAAGCCCGACACGGAAAAAGTATTGGTTTAAATGCTTTCATCTTAACATCACCGGCAGGCTGTTCCCAAGCCCGCACTACAAGGTGGATATACCTATCGTGAATGAGGGCAGTGAGCTGCTTGAAAAGCTGGGGTTCAAGGGCAGGTTCGTATTTCTCCCCGGGCACACTGACGGGATGACTGCGCTGCAATGCGGTGACACGCTTTACTGCGGCGATGCTTTTACCGCACTTTTCTACGAACCTGAGATACCGCCCTATGCGGTGGACATTAAAACGATGAAACGCTCTCTGAGAAAGCTGCTTTCAACAAACGCAAAGTGGCTTGCCTGCGGACACGGGCTGCCTGTTAAAATGAGCGATGCCGGAAAGGTGATAGAAAAATATCTGAACGAAAACTGAAAACAGCGCTCGTGCTTAAACTGCACGGGCGCTGCTGTTTTTATGCGCAGGCTTTTCCTATCGCTGAGGCAAGGCTGTCGGGCACTGCACCCGTACCACCGAAGATGCATAGGTTCTCTGCTTTTTTATTTTTCAGATATGAGGTCTGCTCGCTGTTGAGGTTGCCGTCTGCAAGGAACAGCGGTGCTGATCTTTGTGCTGCAAGCACTCCGCCCGAAAGCGCATCGGGAAAATCCGATCCCTTTGCGATACAAATGGTCTTGCCCGAAAGCTCAGATGCAAAGATGCTGTTCACCTGAACGCAGGTGGAATATCTGTTCTGCCCTGCTACCCTTGCGGAAAAACCGATGCCCAGCGCTTTGTGGACTTTTTTGACCATAGCTTCCGAGATGACTCCCGTTCCGCCGATGAAATAGACATTTTCAACGCAGTTCAATGCCTTGAGCTTTGCAAGGTAGGCTGCGGTATCGCTGTTAAGCTCGCCGTCTGTCGTCAGGTACAGCATAGGTGCTTTTTTGATAGCAGCTACTGTGCTGGCTGAAAGAGCATCGGCAAAATTCATACCATAGACAAGGAAAATATCCTTGGGGGCAGGGTTGACTTTTTCAGCTATCGAAACTGCCGTGCCAAAGCGTGCTTTTCCTGCTGCACGGGAAACGTTCAGTCCCATATCTGCAAGCTGCTTTTCTACGCTGCCCGAAACTGCGCCTTCACCGCCGAGAATGATTATGTTTTTTGCGTTAAGCCTTTTTATCTCGGAAAGTGCCGCAGGATCAAGGGTATCCTTGCCTGTCAGCAGGATAGGCGCTTTATTGACATCCGCAAGTGCAACTCCTGCAAGTGCATCGGCAAAGGTCATGCCGTTTGCAAGAACAACGGTGTCCGCTTTTTGCGGATATGCCGCCTGCGAGATAGCTGCCGCAGTTTCATATCTTCCCTTTCCTGCATAGCGCTTAACGGCATTTGCGATGCCCTGCGTTTCTCTTGCTCCGCACACGGTACAGCTCCTTGTCCGGAGCCGTGTGCCTTTGGCGATGTCAAATCCGCTGTTTATCCAGCTGCCGTATTTATGCCCTGCTGCAATGTATTCACTAATGGTGTTGGTGTACTTCTGACTTCCAAACGAAAGCGAAGCGGTATAGGTCGCAGTGCCCGGCTTAGTACAGGAATTTGTGGTCTTGCTGCTGCTTATCATATTGGCTTTTACGGTCGTTTTCAGGTGACATACCGAGCAGGTGAAATCCGCAGACGCACTGCTGCGGTCCTGTGACCAGCTCCACACAGGCTCGCCGTAGGAATGACCGAGCGGATTTTTTATATCCGTTTTATAGCTATCGCCGCACTTTATACACAGGTGCAGTGTATAGCCCTGCTGAGTACAATCGGGGCGGACAGTTGTGAGGGTATAGCTGTGTGTGCAGGAGGATGCGGCTTTCTCGTAGTTGCTTTTGGGGATATCAGGGAGCTTATAATGGAAGTTCCAAGGATTGTCGTATTCGTCAGGTGATCTTACACCCGTTGACGAATCAGAGGGAGTATGTTTTTTATAGAACGACTCGGTACCTACCGCAAAATAATCGTGCTTCAGATAGTTGCCCGGCTTATCGGGGATACCTGTAACAGGATCGTCCCAGGTAGTATCAACATAATAGTACCTGTTATCGTCCATTTTAACGACATTCCACGCATGACCTCCGCCGTTGCCCGTTCCGTGTGCATAGGCGCAGTCACCGCCGTAATAGTTTACAAGCATCTCATAAGCTCTTGAATAGCCCTCGCACACGGCGCTGTTTTTATCCACTATGCCGATTATGGTATGTGCCCAGTCCTCGCTCTGCGGTGTGGTCGTGCCCGGTTTAAAGGCATAATCAGACATATTTATTATCTTATCGTGTATAAAAAGCGCTTTATCATAGCGTGTGGTTTTCTGCGCTGCACCGCTGTAAAGGTCGATATACGCCTGAATGCGTTTATCTGCTGCACGGCGCTGTGCAGCCGTCATGCCGACGTATTCGTTCCTCACGGTCGTATATATATACCCGGAGCTTGAACCGCCAAGTGCATAGGTGAAAAGCAGCATCGGCTGGGCATCACGCAGGGCGACAAATGTGCACTTCGCCTCCATCTGTGACAGCCCGAAGTTCGTATATGTGATATTATATCGTGAAGCCAGATCATCATCGCCATACCACACCTGTTCAAAGTAGGTGTTCATATAGTCAAAGAACGCTTTCATCTTGCTGCCGTTGGTGTAATTATCAAGGCTCTGCCTTACATACGGGCTTACTATCTTTGACATCAGCGTTGGCGATGAAGTTTGCGTAATCCCGTTGAATGAAGGCGGTATCGCAATATCGCCAAGCAAAGCAGGTGCAGTGAATGCCTCGTTCGGCAGCACCTCGACCGAGCCTTGCGGCAATTCATATTTTCCGCCGTTTTCCTCACTTACAGCACTTACAAGCAGGTTATCGCTTCCGTTCTCAGCCGAAGCTGACAGCTGTGCAGGCAGGCTTCCCAAAGCCAGACACAGCGAAAGCATCACAGAAACAAGTCGTTTTTTTAGCATCATGCATCACTCCGCTCATTTAATAAGAGTATTTTCAATCAACTTTCATGCAGGCTATCTCGCTTTCGGCAGCTGCAATTATAGCCTGCTCATCAGCCCCGACGATATCAAGTCCTGCGGCTTTTATCAGCCTGACATCGCTTATGCCGTAAAACCCCTGCGCCAGCGCTTTTACATAGCCAAAGCCAAACTCCTGTGGAACATAGCAGCCGCCTGCGGTCATAACATAAAACAGCTTTTCAGCCCTGCAAAGCCCCTGCGGTGTTCCCTGCTCGGTGTATTTAAAGGTAATGCCGAGCACATTTATCTGCTCAAAATACTGCTTGAGCGCAGCCGGGAACGAAAGATCCCAGTAAGGCGCTGCAACAACGATAGTTTGCGCCTTTGCAAACTGCTGCGCAAGTGCGAACATCGGCTCTGTGAACCTGCGCTGTGCGATAAGGCGGTCACGCTGCAAAAGAAACGCTTCATCAGCCAAGGGGAAACTGACATCGGTCAGGCGCACCTCATCATAAGGACTTCCGAGCTTTTCAAGCAGCTTTTCCGCCAGATACGCAGTTCTTGAATCACTTCTCACACAGGCATTTATATACAAAACAGGCTCACCCATTCGTATTCCCTCCTATCAACACTTAAAACACTTCTATATGAGAATAATATAGCACATTCCCCAAAGTTTTTAAAGAGGAGGCCTGCTTTTTTGTAGGACTGCATAATACGCTGTGGGTGTTTTTGTGCAAAAAAATGCACGGCAGGTGCGGTATTTCCACACACTTCCCGTGCATTTCACTATTATTTTGTATTTACTTTTTCACACGATGCTTCTTGCTATCTCCTCACCGAGCTTATCGGGGACTGCGCCCTTTCCGCCCAAAATGTACATATTCCTTGGTTTAAAAGCTGCAAGGAACTTTTTCTGGTCAGCACTGAGCGTGCCGTCTGCAAGGAACATAGGTGAAAGTGAATCCGCAGCAAAAACTCCGCCTGCAAGCGCATCGGGGAATGTCATGCCCGTTGCAACGCAGATCCCGTTACCCGAGAAAGCACTTTTGAACGTAGTGTTTACGGCTGTGCAGGTCTCATATCTGTTTGCGCCCCATACTCTCTGCGCTGTTTTCAAGCCGACCGCCTGCGCTGCCTTGGTGAGCATACTGTCGCTGATGACACCGCTGCCGCCGATAACATAGGCATCTGTGATATGTCCCTTTACAGTTTTCAGGTACGCCATAGTTTCAGCATCTATCCCGCCGTTTGTGGGAAGGTAGATTATAGGTGCTTTTTTCCTTGCTGCAACAGGGCTTACCGAAAGTGCATCGGCAAAATTAAAGCCGTAAACGAAGAATATCTCCTTTGGTATACCGCTGCTTTTTGAAGCTATCGCAGCGGCTGTGCCGAAACGTGTTTTTCCTGCCAGACGAACGATGTTCTCTTTTTTGATGCCCAGCTTGATAACAGGATCGACTACCTTCTGACTTATCGCACCTTCTCCGCCAAGAACGTAGACCTTTGAGGCTTTAAGGCGCTTTATCTCATTGAGCACCTCCGGAGCTATACTGTCCTTGCCCGTGAGCAGTATCGGTGCGCCGATATTCTGTGCAAACGGTACGCCTGCAAGTGCATCGGCAAATTCCGCTCCCTGCGCAAGCACGACAGCGTCTGCGAACGGATAGATGCTTGATATGCTGACTGCTGTTTTATATCTGTCTGCTCCGTAAAGGCGGTCTATACTCACATATATTTCGCTCTTTTTGCCGCACACAGTGCAGCTCATAGTTCTTACAGCTTCTCCGAAAGTCTTGCCCGGCATTGTTACGGTCACCGTTCCGCCGTTGAACTTATGACCTGCCGGCTTTGTCTGCTCCCACACTTCCTCACCGCAAGCTGCACACACACGGACATTATAGCCGTCATCTACACAGGAGGACGAAAATACATGGTTTGCCAAAAGCTCATGAGTGCTTTGCGTGGTGGAAGGATTATCGACCACCTTTCCGCAGGTCATGCAGATAGTTTTTTTGACGTTATGTGTTACACATTTATTTATCTTTTTTGTTTCGGTCGTTGTGAAAGTAGTGGAATGTGCACAGGCAGCTATCTCCTTGAAAGCGATGCCATCATTTGTACACTCCCGCTTTGCCTCGCTTCCGTTATAGCCATAGCACACGAAGTTGTTGTTTTTCACAACAGTGCCCGGACCGCTTTTATTATAACCGAAAGCATGATAGCCGATGTACGAAGTGCCCGCAGGAACGGTGAGCCTTTTGAGCGCTGTGCAGTTATTAAAGGCATTTTTCTCGATAGATTGAACTGTCACAGGCAGTGTGAGCGCTGTGAGCTTGGTGTTATCCTCAAATGCGCTGGCCTGTATCGTCAGGAGTCCCGAGGGCAGCGCTTTGGTAGGCGCATATCCGCTCGGGCAATGATAGAGGATCGTTTTATCCTTATTGTAAAGGATATTATCATCAACAACAAAGCTCTTGTTACCCGAGGCAACAGTTACGACAGTTTTACTCGGAACGAACCCGGTGGTATCTATATATGTCAATGAAGCAGGCAGGTTCAGCATAGATATGCCCGATCCTGCCAGGGCGTCGGTACCGATACCCTGAAGACCTTCATTGAGCTTGATCGTTTTTAATGTGCTTTTGAACTTAGAATAAGATGAGATATACTTTATTGATGACGGCAGTGCAAGAGATATCCCTGTGTAGCTTTGTGCATCATAAAGCACACTGCCCAGTATCACAAGCCCTTTGTTATTTGCACGGCTCTTTTTTTCCTGTTCGGTATACCAGGGAACCTCATCAAAGCAATGCTCCATTTTGGTTAAGGTGCCCGGCAGGCTCACACTTGTGAGTGCGGTGCATCTGTCAAAAGCGCCCTTGCTTATAGTTGTTGTTCCCTCGGGAATGGTTATGCTTTTGAGCGAGGTGCATCTTATAAATGCGTTTTCACCTATTTCACGAAGCCCCTTGGCAAGCGTGACGGATGTAAGCGAGGCGCACTCCTGGAAAGCAGCGGAACCAATGATCTTTACGTTTGATGGCACGCTTATGCTTTTAAGCCCCGACCGTGCAAACGCACCCGACCTGATATTTACGACTTTAGATGGGATATTTACAGATGTGAGCGAGGTACAGCCACTAAAGGCACTATGACCTATATACTCTATGGTGCCGGGGAGCTTTATATTTTTCAGCTTTGGACAGTCGATGAAAGCCTGGTCATCGAGCACGAATACTCCCTCGGGAATTACCACCGTTTCAAGCGATTTGCAATCAGCAAATGCGCCGCCGTAGCTTACCAGCTTTTTGGGAAGCGTGACCTTTTTAAGATTAGGCGCTTCTTTAAACGAGCCCGAATCTATTCCTGCAACAGGCAGACCGTCGATCTTATCGGGTATCACCAGCTCACTCAGCGAGCCTGTGTAACCGGTGATGATAATATACGCAGGCTTCTTGGATACGACATTGCCTTCATACTTTCTGTATGTAAGCGATGCGGGAATCGATGCTGCGGACGCAGTTATCTGTGTGCTCTCGCTTACAGCGCTCTGCTCAGAATATGAAAAGCAGCCAAAAACCATGCTTAGTGCAAGCGCAAATGACAAAACCCTCTTTTTCATTTTTCTCCCCCTTGATCCCTTATGTGTGCGGTTTACTCTCTGATAAGCTCGTTTGGTATCAGATCGTAATCAAACATTACCTCGGAATGATTATCCCTGATAAGCGTTCTGTCAACAAGTTCGCCTGTTTCACGATCCTTTGTAACTTTATAGATTTTCGAGATACGGAAATACTTATCATCTTCCTTTGCAAAGTGGTGATCCTGCTCGTCTATCTCGTATGTCCACGGAAACTGCACGCTGCTTCTCAGCTCGCCTTTAAGCTCGCCGTCCTCACACCACACGCACAGCTGGAACGGATAGTTGGTAGTATTCTTGAAACGGAAGTCGATATAATTATAGCACACCGATGTTCCTGCGCTCATCGGTACTCTTGCTCCCTCATCGGGTGCAAGTGCATCGGAATGGGTGTGGAACTCGGTAACAGTGAGCGGACTGTGTATTACAAGCAGATGTATTGTATTTGCAAGGTTGCAAAGCCCTCCGCCCAGTCCCGGGGTGAGCTTGTTCGCAGAGATTATCCTGCCGTCCTTATAGCCCTTGCGCTTGGTTATCTTTCCTACCGTGCGCCAGAAGGAGAACGTTTCGCCCGGCCTTATAACTATGCCGTTTATCTTTTTTGAAGCGATGTCGATATTGACCGCCTTATTTTCCTGCAAAACGGGATCTATGCCCTTGCCCTTTTTGATAAGGTGGTTGCTGTGTTCGGACACAACGACACGCAGTCTTTTTCTTGTCTGTCCCTTGGCAAAAACATCCTTGCCCAGATAATCCTTGATGTACCTTTTCAGTTTTTCCTTTGATTCTGAGATCGCATAGGTCACGGGGTTGAGATCACAAAACAAAACATCTTTCTTCCAAAGCATTTTTACTTTCCACTCCTCAAAATATCTCCAAGTCTGTGTCTGTATTTTCTCCTGTGCTTCCATGTCCACATAACAAAGTATTCTATATAGCGCCTTTTTCCAATATGCTTTTCGCCCGGCAGTCTTATAAAGTGTACAAGGATACTTGCCAGCCCTGCATTGTTAGCGCCTTTTATATCAGTTACTATCTGGTCGCCTATGCACACGACCTTGTCCTTTGGCTCTCCCAGAAGCTCAACCGCCTTGAGAAAGCCCTTGGGATCGGGTTTTCCTGCATCACAGATATACTGTGTTCTGATATTTTTATTGAATCTCTCTACCCTGCTCTTTTCATTATCCGACAGCAGTATAGTTTTAAAGCCCAGCTTATGAAGCCAGGCAAAAAAAGAGTCTACCTTTGGGGTAGAATCATCTCCGTGATGAACAAGCGTATTGTCCACATCAAATATCAATCCTGTATAGCCCATCTGAGCGAGCTTTTTATAATCTATTGCAAAGACGTTCCTTGCATACTCATAGGGGTAGAATTCCTTCAGCATACTAACTCTCCATATACTCACAAACTGTGTTGATCTGCTGGCAGATATCGTCGCCGAAACACTTATCGAAAAATCCGCTGCCGATAGTGAATGCCGCAGGATTTATGCGCTTTATCTCATCAAGTCTTTCAAAGCTGTTAACGCTGCCCGCAACGCACACAGGTGCATTGACACCTGAAACGAAGTCATCTATAAGCTCCTTGGCATCGCCTGTATATCTGTATCCCAGCAGGTCGATACCGTAAACGCCCTTTTCGAGATAGCTTTCAGCCTGTGAGATCATTTCCTGCACATCCCCCTCAAGCACTGTCGGGCGCTCCCTGAGCTTACCCACGAACGGACAGTATTTCATTCCGTTTTGCTTGCATATCTCATTTACCTCATCACAGTAGACCGTTCCCATAAGAATATCGCAGCCGCAGGCAACGGCTTTTTTTGCGCCCTCGATACACTCTTCCTTGGTGTATGCCACTACCTCCATTGCGATCTTCTTTCCGTAGAATTTCATGATGCTGCTGAGCTTTTTCATTTCCTCAAGCGGCAGCGGCTCTTCCTTAAAGCCCCAGTAGTCCGCCTTGCTGTCCTTGCAGCGCATAAATGTCTCATAAGCCTTATCTATGGTTTTATCATTATATGTAAGCATTACTATCAACTCTGTCTTATTCATCACCATTCTCCTCAAAAAATCAATTTCAAATTTTATTATAGCACATTGCGTGCCGTTTGTCAATTTCTCGGTTTTCGGGGAGATTTCTGTAAAAAGCAGTAAAAATGCTGCACTTTAATTTCGTGGTGCGCTGCTTGTTTTACAAGCTCTGCGGTTTTGTTAAACCTTTTGCTTAATCCTCCCTGCAACTATATATATTACTATCCGATCATTAGATTTTTATTAGCTTTTTATAAGGATTTGATTAGAATTGGTCATTTTAAGTATAAGATCAGGTCAGAGCGATACTATTTTTGTTTTTCAAGTTCCTTTAACACGTCTGAGGCTGAAGGGGCTGTGCTGGGCACTACCCTGAATTTTATCATAGCCTCGGGTTTTCCGAATCGGAAGAATACCAGCGCATAGGTGCCTGTTGAACCGCCTTTTTCCTTTTCAACTTTCATACCGCCCAGATCGCCGTAGTTGCTTTCATCGGGGTACTGATCTTCAAGGCTTTTGTCGATGCACGAATGCTTTATCTCGTCCTCGGTGATGCTTTTGTAGTCCTTGCCGTCCTCATACTTCACGATATAGCTTTTAAAAGTATCTCTCGTTGAGGATTTTATATAGACCTCAAACCATTCGTTCAGCTCAAATTCGTAGCACTCGCTGATTTCAGAGAACCCGTGATCCTGCACGATCTTCTCGATCTCGGGATCGTCACGCCACATTGCCTGGTGCTCCAGCTGTATGCCCGTGATAACGGTCGAGCCGTAAGGCGTTAACGCTTCGAGCTTGCCAAGATCTCCTCTTTTATCGCCGCTGCTGCTTTCATCGTCAAAGCAGGCAGTGCACATAACGCACATAACGACTGCCATAAACAGCACCGATAATCTCTTTGTAAGTTTCATACTATTTCCCCGTTTATCTCATATTCGTATCTTTATCGAATCTCCCGAAACGGAAACACCCTTGCTGACTGATATAGGTATCTTCTGATCCTCGGTAAATCCGATAGTTTCACCGTCTTTGAGTTCAACATCCTCTGTGATGACATACTCAGCAATGGTATACATAAAGCTGAGCAGGTCGTTTGGTGCAAGCCTTGAACCGATGACCTCCATTTCCTCTCTGCCAAAGTATCTCATGCCTGATGTGAATGCGCAAACGCCGTTTTCATCCTTATACATACCGACATAGATATATATCGGCACAGGTGTTTCACCCTCAGCGATAGTTTTGGCAAAGTTTATATAAAACTCCTTTTCATACACTGTGGGCGACTTATATATGCCTATCGCATTATCCAGCTTCATCAGGCAGCTTGCGACCTGTGCAAACAGCTCCTGCTGGTCGATAGGATCAAACTTGTTCATTACCGCAAGCATAACGTGAGCGCCGTGCTTTCTGACCTCGTCAGCGCCGTCTTTCCAGAGTATATTGCGCCTTGCGGCTTCAACTGCTTCATCGCCCGGTACGGGATTTGGCAGCAGAGAACAAGCAACCATCATATCATCTACCGTGAATACGAGCGCATCGTCCTTGACCTCGTCATCAGCGGTGATGTTCCAGTCATCTTTGAGCAGCTTTTTAAAGCGTGCCCAGTCCATATTGGCATCCTTATACAGAACAAATCCCGCAAGAACGTTGCCCTCTCCCTCGGGTCTCTCCTGCTCGGGAGTATTCTCATTTATCTTTTCATCAGCCATTGTTATTCCTCCGATCATATTTATACTTTAATACTATAACACATTTCCGCAGAGATTTCAAGTGCGCAGCAAAAGCAAATATACAGTTTACGGCTGATATGGCTGTGTTCGTTTTTTTCTTGACGAAAACGTTTTAGTATGGTATAATGCTAAAGGGTAAAATCAGTCCCAAAAAATAATCAAGGGGGTAAAAGGAATTGGAAGTCGTATTGGATGTTAAAGGACTTTCCAAGCAGTACAAAAAGGGGATATACGCTTCGGAAAATGTTACCTTTCAGGTCAATAAGGGCGAGATATTTGCACTTATCGGACCTAACGGCGCAGGAAAGACAACTACGATCAGAATGATCTCCACGCTGCTCAAAGCAACCGAGGGCGATGCAACCGTGGACGGTCACAGCATTCTCACCGAGCCTGAAAAGGTAAGAGAGTGCATCACATATCTGCCCGATGAGGCGGGCGCTTACAAGACCATGAAGGGTATTGAGTACCTCAGGTTCATGGCAAGCATTTATGCAAAAAACAAGAGCGATATTGAGGAATTCGTTAAAAGAGGAAGCGAGATATGCGAGCTGGGCGACAGGCTCAACGACAAGATCTCGAACTACTCAAGAGGTATGCAGAGAAAGCTGCTGCTGGCAAGAGCGATAATGTCAAAGCCTTCACTTGCTATACTTGACGAGCCTACCTCGGGACTTGACATAATCAATGCTCTTGAAATAAGAAGAATGATAAAGAAGCTGGCTGCCGAGGGAATGAGCTTTTTGCTTTCCTCGCACAATATGCTGGAGATAGAATATGTTTCCGACAGAGTCGGCATCATCTCAAAAGGTCACCTGCTGGAAGTGGGCACAGCCAAAGAGCTGGTCGATAAATACGGCGTAAAGAACCTTGAGGAAGTTTTTGAAAAGGTGGTGGCTGTACGATGAAATTCTCGATACTTTTAAGAAAAGAGCTTAAAGAGATGCTCAGCGTTACGACTATCGCCACGATGTTCCTTATGGTATTTGTGCTGATATTCGCAGGCAAGGCGATGTCCAAGGCGGTGGACGATGTAAAGAAGGACGCTAACTCGATAACTATATGCGACCAGGACAAAACAGAGTTCACCAAAATGATGCTGGACGTTATGAGCAAAATGGAAGATATTGATGTGAACAAGGTCGATATACAGTCTGATGATTACACCAAGGAGCTTAAAGACTCGGATTACAAGAGCGTTGTCATCATTCCAAAGGGCTTTACCGAGCAGGTAAAAAAGCGTGAGGTCGCAACGGTCAAGTTCGCTCAGAGAATGACCTCTATCGCTACCTTCTCAAACATCAGCACAGGCTCGCAGATAGCTTTGCAGATGCTCCAGAAGGGTATAAAGTCAACTATCTACGCTGAGGAGCAGCTCGATCAGAAAGCTATCAAGCAGCTTGAAGATCCTATCAAGCTGGAAGAGTACACGGTAGTTTCCGATAAACAGGATCAGGTAGCAAGCGGCACTGTAATGAGCATCATGCAGTCGCAGTCAATGCTGATACCTATCATCATGTTCCTGCTCATCATGTATTCCTCACAGATGATAATGGGTGCTATCTCAACAGAGAAGCTGGATAAAACACTTGAAACTCTGCTTTCGTCACCTGTTTCAAGGCTTTCGGTCATCTCCGCAAAAATGCTTTCCGCAGCTATCGTTGCTGCACTTCAGGCAGCGGTCTATATGTTCGGTATGAACAAGATGATGGACGGCATCACAGGCGGAATGACCAACGACAAGAACTATGATGAGATCCTCAAAAATCTCGGACTGACAATGAATGTCGGTGATTACATTCTCGTCGGTGCGCAGATGTTTATGACGATACTTATCGTTCTTTCGGTATCTATCATTCTCGGTGCGCTTGCAAAGGACGCAAAGAGTGCTCAGACACTCCAGCTGCCTATCATGCTGCTGGCAATGGTACCTTACTTCGTTACAATGTTCATCGATGTCAAGACGGCTTCGCCTGTCATCAAGTATGTTACTATGGCGATACCGTTCACACATTCATTTATCGCTAATCAGAACGTTATGTTCGGTGACTACACGACCTACTTCATCGGACTTGCCTACCAGTTCGTACTGCTGTGCGTATGTATGTTCCTCGCTTTGAGATTGTTCATGAGCGACAAGATATTTACACTCACGCTTGGCGGAAAGAAGAAAAAGAGCGGCGGTCTGTTCGGCAAGAAAGAGACCACCTACGAGGACTGATCTGATAATACAAAGTGCGCAAGGTAAATCACCCTGCGCACTTTTTGTTTTATTCTTAATGTTCCTTAACGTCGCTGAACATGATACCTACCTGCTTGCCCTCATAGCTTGCAGAATATGCAAAATCCGTTTTAGCTACGCTTGCCTTGCCGTTATTGAAATCGAGCTTGCATATCATCTTCTTTTCGATGTATATTTCCTTTTTCTCATCGGGATAGTTATTATCATACACCTGAAGGATGAATTTTCTGTGGCAGATAGAATCCTGGATAAGTCCTATCGCATTCACTGTATGCGAATCTGCTATGGTAACTATTGCGGGAACGCCCATTCCAAGCTGGTTCTTGAGCCTTTCAAAGCCCTCGCCCGACAGCTTGTATTCGTCCTTTTCATCGTCCCACTGCAATGCGTTGAGCCTGTACAGTGCCTGTGCAAACTGTGCGGCATCGTGAGAATATCCCTTTTCTATCTTATCATAGGAACCTGCTATATCCATTGCGAGCAGGTCAACGCTTTTCCATTTGAGGTTAGAGCCTTCAACAGCTGAATTCTTCACCGACCAGCCCTTGCTCATAGCATCGTTGTAGCTGTCCTTTTCTATTTCCAGCTTGTCTCCGCCCGATGAATAATCAAGATACTGCCTTACATCAGAATACTTTCCGCTGAACAGGTCATCATTCACCGAATGCAGCTCCTTGCGGCTGTCGTATTTCTTTCCGAACTCGGTATCCGTAAGGTCATAGCCCTTTGCGCTCACCTTCTGATCGCTGTCGTCCTTAGGCGATATATCTCCCAGCTTGGTCTGCAAAGCACCTATGTACCA
>AUXO014755430.1_pt1 | contig 14464 bp, 12 predicted proteins | sample 768731 | NCBI WGS metagenome assembly AUXO01 (sample SAMN02715735, study PRJNA202380) | gut metagenome | biome: sheep rumen | host: Ovis aries | place: New Zealand: Palmerston North | reverse complement strand
ACAGGTACAAGAGGTTTCTATTTCGGTGATATCAATCCTATAACACATAAGGTCCAGAAGCTGACCTTTATGGAGACCTCAAAGGTATCCTACATTCCGCTTGAGTTCACAGTCACCGATAAAACCACCAACGATGAACTCCTGAAGCGAATCTCAGGTCTCATAAAGTCCAAGGGTGATCACAACATTTACATGATCCGCATAACCGGGAAGCACGATCCGGAAGTCCATTTCAATCTGTCTCCGCTTTCACGAACCTACAGGATAGTCAGTGTTCAGGATGACTCCGAACCTCAATATGACTTTGCAGCGATCTACAAGGAGCACCCGTCTGATATCATCGGTTTCTATATCAGAAAGCTCTTGCGTGATGATCCTGATGACATGAGCTTCGTGGAGAAAAAAGCTTTGTACTACGGTATCAATGCATTACTAAAATCGCAGAAGGGTGGGGAGTAATCATGCGTTTTGTTGACATCCACATCGATGGATTTGGTAAGTTTCACAATTTCAACATGCATCTCGATAAAGGCATGAACATAATTTACGGACACAACGAAGCAGGAAAATCTACTCTGCATTCCTTCCTTCAGGCCATGCTGTACGGTCTCGGGAGACGTTCCGGAAAGTCTGTGTCCAAAAAATATCAGTCCTGGGATTTCCCTGATGAATACAGTGGACAGCTTCGCATCGAACACGAAGGAAAGATTTATCTCATACAGAGAGACTTCAATGAGAACACGGTCTCTGTCTACAATGAAACCGACAGGCTGGATATTCCGGAGCCTGAGCATTGGCTCAGTGACCTGCTCGACGGCATTTCCGAAACCGCATTTGAGAACACAGTTTCCATAGGTCAGCTGCACAGTGCCACAAACCGTGGCATGATAAATGAGCTTAAGTCCTGTATCCGCAATCTGAATTCAACCGGAGACATCTCACTGGATTGTGTAGGAGCTCTCGAGATACTGAATCATCAGAAGGAACATCTTAAGTCGAAGCTCGTGCCCGACGCCGCCAAAACCTACTCACAGTTAGTTGGTGAAGTACGAAATATCGAGCGTGATATCCAACAGCCGGAATACGAAAACCAGCTTCGCAAGTACCAGAATCTTCGTACCGAAGTGCGTACAGAACAGGTTGACCGCCAGACCAAAAAGGAGGAGATGATCCAGAAGGTAGCCGCTCAGGAGGCCACTCTGCAGAAGTCCCATCTTAAAGACAGTGATGATATCGAGAAAACAATAAGTTTCGGAGAACGTGTTTATAACACCTACAAGGCCGAGAACGAAAAGCAGAACAACGCTAAGCGCAAACTGATTCCTGTAGTTTTGCTTGTGCTTGCTTTCATCGCTCTCATACTGGACATCCTTTTTGCAGCCGCAGGGTCCCCTGATTTTGCCGCAATCCTTAACATAGTTCCGGAAAAGATGCCGGCGATAAACAACATCGTCAAGAGTTCACGACTCGGCGCCACCATACCTGTAGCGATTTCAACATTTATCTACGTGCTTTGCCTTTTACTTGGAATCTCTTCTTTCCACAACAATCTGGAAAGCCGCAAGAGTTTCACTAAGGCCTCCAAGGATCTGGAGAATCTGCTGAACAGGTACATAGGCACCACCGATATCAGTGAAGACGCGATGAAGAGCTTCCGTACCCACATGGATGAACTCCTCAAGATAAACAGTGAGTTAACATCCAACAGAGAAGCCTTGGATGCTCTCACCAGTGAAATCCAGGGGCTCAATGATGACGAACGCAGATATGATGTGGAGCTCCAGAAGCAGAACGAAAAGCAGACTGAGCTTGAAGGAAAGCTTCAGCATCTTGTTAATGTCAAGAACCGTGCAGATATGCTGAAACGTACACTCGACAACAACGATGCTCTCACAGAGGAGATTGACGCCATCAATCTCGCTTATGAAACTCTCACAGAACTTGAATCAAACATAAAGCAGAGCTTCGGCCACTATCTCAACAAGGAGGCCGGAGATCTCATTTCAGGCATCACAGGTGGTGTATATGACTCAATATGGATCGATCAGAATCTGGACATCTATATGAATACACCGACTAAGCTAGTACCTATAGAGGATGTTTCAGCCGGTACAATGGACCAGATTTATCTGGCCCTTAGACTTGCGGCTTCACGTCTCATGCAGGGCAATTCTACTGACGTCAAGGACAGCAGCAAGAACAGATTGCCGCTTATATTTGATGATTCCTTTGCCATGTACGATGAGAAACGACTGAATTCTGCTCTTCACTTCATCATGGATATCCATAAGGGGCAGATTCTTCTCTTCACCTGCCACACCCGTGAGAGACGGATGCTCAAGGAAGCCAAGGATGTTTTCAATGTCGTGGAATTACCTTAATTAAGAATTTAATATATTGTAGTAACGGTTCAGCCGGGGTCAGGTGCATAGTCAACACCAACCCCGGCTGAACCGTTTCATTTAACTCTTTTTACAAGCGGTTTACATCCACTTATGCATATTTTCTTTGAAAACCTGAAGTGTGACAGGTTTTGAATAGTAAAAGCCCTGCAGGCTTGTAATGTTAAAATTATTTATAATATAGTCTGCTATTTCTTTTGTTTCTATACCCTCTACGCAAACATGTGCACCGAGAATTCTCGCACAGTCAATGATAGCTTTCAGCATGATACGCTTAGGCTCCTCATTCTCTATATTCTTGATAAATGTTCTGTCGATTTTGATCTGATTTGTCGGTAGCTCAAACAAAAGATTTATAGCAGCATAACCTGTACCGAAATCATCCAATGACGTCCTCATACCGAGACTTTGAATAAATTCAAGTCTCCTTCTGAGGAGATTCTTATCAAGAAGCTTGCATCTTTCCGTAAGCTCCAGTCTTATATTTGCAGGATTGACGCCTGACTTTTCAACAATCTCCTTAAGTTCACTCTCAAAATCATCTCTTCCGAGTTGAGGATATGCAAGGTTGATATTGACTATAAAGTCAGGAATCACTTTAATGATTTCCTTCGCATCCTCCAGCGCTTTCCTTATGATCCATTGTCCCAGATCATAGAAGTTCGAATCTTTCTCAAGCCACTCGATGAAGGTTCCAGGGAATATCTCGCCGTACTCGTCCCCGTACCACCTGAGCAAAGCTTCCATGCAGACCAGTTTTCCCGATTCTCTGCCGATGATAGGCTGATAAACCAGAAAAAATCCCTTGCAGTCATATCTTATGGACTCGCGGATTGCATCATACAGCGACAGTTTCTGCCGATCTTCCAACAGTTTCGAATGATTAAAGACATTAAGTTTACCGATATTAGCATTATCCTTTGCCTTGGCAAGGGCAAAAAGAGCACTGGTGTATATGGTATTAGAACTTATGCTTACATCATCTGTATAAACCGCACCTCCGTATAAATCAATAAAAATGGTGTTTTCATTAATATGTATACCGCGGATAACCATCTGTCTGATCTTTTCAAACTCCTCGCTGCCGTAAGTTTCTATGCTTTTATCACCTGCCTCAAAAGCTTTCAGCATCGCAAACTTCGTGCCCTCCAGTTTAAATACATCAGCGCCGTTCCTGTACATCATGGAAATCTCCGCCAAGGCTCTCAGGACTCTGTTTCCTTCTATATAGCCATAGTTATTGTTTACAGAAGCAAAATCTCTCACACTGAACAGCATCAGGAAATAAGCCTTATTCTGTGAACGATGCTTCTCCATAAGTTCCATCAACTGCTGAGTGGTATACAGTCCTGTTGTTGGTTCAATAAGTGTACTTTTCTCGTAATTTATAACAAAGCCTGCATAAAACACAGGTTTTCCGTCATCATCTCTTTTAAACTTAGAATAAGTTGCTACTGTGACATACTCTCCAAACTTATTTCTGATCCTATATGGCATATTGAGTTCATCGATTTCTCCCGAAAACATTCTTTCTGCCTCTTTGGAAAAATTCGCTCTGTCTTCAGGATGTATTTTGCTCACATACTGAGCCAATGCCTCATCATTGTCCATGACGCGGGCAGAAAGCCCCAGGAAATCCACCATTTCCTGCGACCAATGAACTTTCATATGTGCATAATCCGTATAAAAAGCATACCAGCCTTCTTTCTGGCTGGAAAAAATATCAAATAACTCGTCGAAATATTTTACCTTTAAGAAATCATCCATATAATCACCAAAAGATAACAGTTGTTGCAGCTGCCGTTCCCTTTCATCATGTCTGTCAAAACAACCAAATGCATAGATACTCTTATCTTCGCATTTTTATCTATCTCTAATATATGTCGGCAATAATAAATCAATTATTAATGTATACAAAAAAGCTGTGGCCTTCCGAAAGGTCACAGCTCTACTCAATAAATATTTAATTCCCTGCAGGTGACGGTTTCAACCTATCCTTACCGAATCCCTAAAACTCAACATCCATAGTTCCTGCGCATCATGCTTTAGCTTCCTGCACTGGATGATCAAGTTTGGTAACCGCATCAATTATAGATGAAGCCTCACCGCTTTCCATAAGTGCCTTGATTTTATCTATATCATCTTTGTTCATGTGATTCTTACCAAGATACTGCTCATAGGTTTTAGACAGATTCAAAGCCTGCTCTCTTTCTCTGGTTTCAAGCTCTGCCCGCAATGCGGTAGCATCTGCAAATGCCTTGGTAAGCTCATCTATCTTAGGCTTTTCCGCAGTCTCGATCTCATCTATGATGATGTTTCTCGTCACCGTGTCAAAGGTGTTCTGGGCACTCTGCTTCTGACTTATGATATCGCTGCGTTCCTGCTGCATCTTGGCTATCTCATCATCATAGGACTCAAGATTATAACCTTTCTCGTTAGAATCTTTTTTGATGGATTTCTCCAGCTTTTTGATGATGCTCTTGTTGGTCTTGATACGGTTCTTGATGTCACGTCCCTGACGAACCGTTTCAGTATGCCGTCCGGAGATATTCATAATAAGTACATACAATCCGCCAAAAACAAATATATCAGCCACATATATGACCAAAAGATACCATATTATATGTTCCTTAATCAGAAAGTAGATTCCAAACGGAAGCAGTGCAAAAACAACGATGAATACTGACAGAAAACATACAAGCTCACTGAGTCCAGATGGATGGAACAATGTATAGAATATGTTTGTGTTGAAGAACATAGGTGCATTATCTCTTTTAATAATTGCTGCGAGCTGTCGTTTAAGCTCCTGATTCTCTATACGATGAGGCTCAGTCTCGCTCTTGATGCGGCCTTTAACGCCTTCCTGCCTCGCCTTTTCCCTTTCAGCCTGCTTCTTCTTGAGCCTCGCCTCAACCTGTGTAATCTGCTTGTCAAAGGTCGATGCAATCTCATCACCGCGCTGCTTTATAGTCTTGTCGGTTTTGTCTTTTAATTCCTTGCGTGCTTTGTCAAGAGAAGCTGCTGTCTGTTTTTCTATATCTCTCTGTTTTGCAAGTTGTGTGCTTACGTCCTGATATTCAGCAATTGCGCTTTGTGCACCATCCAAAAATGCCTGGGGATTTTCAATCTCCATTCCCATAGTAAGGCCTCCTGATTGTCGATATTTAGACTACTATAATGATAGAATGATAATGTGAATTATTTATTAACAAATAGAAATATATTTTCTTTTTTTACTTTTAATCAATGAATATATTTCATTTGATATCTAAAGGTTATTCTTGTACTATAGCAATCATAAAATCACTTACAGGAGTTTATCACATAAACAGCCTGTATCGTAACCCCCATTCAGAAACCGGCACCACCGGACAAAACGGAGATTATTATGTTTAGAATGAACGGAACTATATATAGAGACGGACGTATCGTGCGGGACTGTGTATCCAGACAGGAAGACTACACCATGTCCCGCACCGACAGAGTCCTTACAGCCTTGAAGGAAATCTGTGAGTATATGGATCTGGCTGTACCGATATGGCTTCAGCCAAACATAAGGGAGTTCCAGCGTAAGTCCATAACCACCTTCAGATCAGACTCCTTTATGGAACCCATAGATTTTGATTACCTACGTATCGAGGTCATCGAAGAATGACCTCCTTATAATCACAGTCTTTCTACAAGAGCCTCCGTGAGACGTACACAATGCTCGATGGCCTTTTTCTCAAATGTCGGATAGTCCACACTAGCCGAATTGTCAGCCTTATCCGAAATCGCGCGAATGATAAGGAAAGGCACCTTGTTCTGCCATGCGATCTGAGCTATGGCAGAACCCTCCATCTCACAGCATTTGCCTTGAAAATGCTTAACGATCCATTCCTTGCTCTCATTGTCAGATACAAACTTATCACCACTGCAGACACGACCTATGAATGTATGAATATCGGAGTTCACCTTGCGGTTCTCCTCCTCAGCCAAAGCGATGAGTCTGTCATCTGCCTTAAATGCCATAGTACCGACTCTCGGAACCTCCCCCAGCTGATATCCGAAATTTGTTGCATCCATATCATACTGAACAGCATCCTCTGAAAGAACAATATCTCCAATATCTATATGAGCATCAAGTGAGCCTGCTATACCTGTATTGATAACGCATTGAACATCATAGCGATCAATAAGTACGGCTGTGCATGCACCTGCATTGACCTTGCCTATACCTGAACGTACTACAGTAACATCCTTGCCATTAAGCTTTCCGGTTATATATGTAAGACCGTTGTGAACCTCTGCTGCTGCATCAGTAATGTCCGCCTTGAGCTTCTCAACCTCTTCATCCATCGCTCCAATAATACCTATCATATAAAACCCATCCTTTCTGCTTTATATTTCTCTTTAAATATCATCCTGATGTGCCTTCACAACATCTCTAAGCACCTGTATAACGTGGTCAACGCCATTGCCCTGATTAGAATTCTGCATAGCAATGACATAACCTGATTTCTTGAGGAAAACCTCATGTACGGCATTGTACAGAAGCTCTACGTCTTTTTCCATCTTATGCTGGTCCACAACATAGCTGAAGCCCTGCTTTTCAAATGACTCTGCATTTAAGATCTGATCTCCACGGCTTGCATCAAGAGGCAGCGGAATAAGAATGTTTGGCTTATTAAGTGCAACCAGCTCGCATATAACATTGGCACCGGCTCTTGAGATAACCAGATCTGCAAGTGCATACAGATTACGCAGACCATTGGTCAGGAACTCATACTGCTTGTATCCCGGTGTGTTAAGCAATGATTCATCGATGTTGTTCTTGCCGCAGAGATGAACTACATCAAACTCCTCAAGAAGTTTTGGAAGAAGCGCCCTGACAGCGTTGTTGATAGCTACGGATCCGAGTGAACCGCCGATGACCATAATAACAGGCTTTTGACCGCTGAATCCGGTCATCTCGAGGCCTTCCTCACGTGTTCCCTTAAGCAGTCGTTCTCTGATAGGTGAGCCTGTAAGAACAGCCTTTCCTTCAGGGAGATTTTTGAGGGTTTCAGGGAAATTACAGCATATCTTGTCAGCGGCACCCAGACACAGCTTGTTAGCCAGTCCCGGCGTCATATCAGACTCATGTGTAACCACAGGGATGTGCAGGCTGTGGGCAGCCCAGACAACCGGCACCGCAACGAATCCGCCCTTACTGAACACGATATCAGGCTTGATCTGTTTAAGCGCCTTTCTAGCCTCACTGTAGCCCTTGAGAACTCTCAATGGATCCGAAAAATTCTTGAGGTCAAAATAGCGGCGGAGCTTTCCTGTGGCTATACCGGTATATGGAATCCCCTCACTCTCTATCATCTTTTTTTCTATTCCATCATAGGAGCCGATGTAGTAGATCTCATACCCGTCTCTCTTCATCTGAGGAATGAGCGCAATATTTGCTGTAACGTGGCCGGCAGTCCCTCCTCCGGTCAATACTATCTTACCTATCATATCAGTCTCCTTTTAAAGCGACTTCTTCAGATTCTCACAAACCTGAGAAAGCTCTTCCGGTGAAGTTGTTCCCGGCTTCCACTGAACCATCTCATCAGCCTTACCGTAACGTGGAATGATATGTGTATGGAAATGCATAACTGTCTGGCCTGCTGCCTCACCGTTGTTCTGAACAACATTAAAACCCTTGGCACCGATTTCCGAGATCATAGCCCTTCCGATCTTTCCTGCAAGCGGCATAATCCCGGATGCGATATTCTGGGGAAGCTCTGTGAGATCCTTGTAATGCTCCTTTGGTATGATAAGAACATGGCCCTTGGTTGCGGGACTAGCGTCAAAAATCACTCTGAATGTCTCATCCTCATAAAGTGTTGTTGTAGGGATATCTCCGTTTGCCAACTTACAAAAAATACATGAATCGTCTCTCATGATAAAACCTCCTAAGAATATAAAAGCCTTTAAAATCCGGGCTGACTTTCTCTAAAACCAGAGTTATTATAATATTTTGTTAATGCTTATACAAGAATCGGAAAAATATGGATACGCCTTTCTATGCGTTTTCTCAGATTTTAAATCCGATCATCCGGTTCGTTACGAACCGTCTATACAGAAAGGAGCAACCATGTCACTTCCAAAAGATCCTGTGATGCTTATGAGCTATCTGAATACACAACTGCGGGACAATTATGATTCACTGGACAGCCTTTGTGCCGATTTAGGTATCGACAAGGCCTCTGTCATAAGTTCTCTGGCCGCAATAGACTATCATTACATGCCGGAACAGAATCAGTTCAGATAACTCAAAAAATCAGTCGCTCATATCCACATCCATGGTGAGATTCAGTTTATAATCCGGATAAACATCCTGGATCTGTTTCTCAATTTCTCCGAAGATCTCCTCACGATTTGGAGCAGCGAAATCAATGATAACATCAAAACTAATAGTCTTTTTCTCTGTATCGGCAAAAAATCCATGCAACTGAAGCACATGCTTCTGTGACATCACGATACTTCTGCAGGTATTCAGCATCTCCTGAGCAACATCGTCCTTGGTATTGATGGAATAAATGCTTATACCCTCCAGAATGACCTTATGTTCCTGATACACTTTGTCCTGGATGTCTCTCATGAGCTTATCGATCTCACCCGCTCTCATGGTATCCGGTATCTCAATGTGAATCGAGCCCACATAGGTATCCGGACCGTAAGCATGCAGGAACAGATCGTATGCTCCGTTTACCTCCGGAAAACTTGCAGCAGTCATCTTGATGGCTTTACTGAGAGAAGAATCCACCCTCTCACCGAGTATCTGTGAAATGGTATCTCTCAGCATCTCAAAACCCGCCTTTATGATGATCAAAGAGATGATTGCACCAAGCCAGGCTTCAAGCGATATCCCGCTGAAGAGATAGATCAACGCAGCTACAAGTGTAGACGCGGAAATGATAGAATCAAGTGTTGCATCGGAACCTGAGGCAACAAGTGAATCCGAGTTGACCTTTTGGCCAACTCCCTTTACATACTTTCCGAGAAGTATCTTAACAACTACACCGACTGCAACAATCACAAGCGTAACCGCGCTGTAATCGGGAACTTCCGGATTGATGATCTTTTTAACAGACTCTATAAGTGATGTAACACCTGCATAAAGTACGATCAGAGAAATAATAGTTGCACTAATGTACTCGATACGGCCATATCCCATAGGATGTTTTTTATCAGGTTTCTTTCCTGCCAGTTTTGTTCCAACTATAGTTATGACCGATGACATCGCGTCAGAAAGATTGTTTACTGCGTCAAGTATGATCGCTATGGAATTGGAAAGAATGCCGACTCCTGCCTTGAATATTGCAAGAAAAACATTAGCCACTATTCCTATGATGCTGGTACGTATGATGATCTCATCACGATTTAATTCTTTATTCTGCTGAGCCATAATTCCCCTCCCAAAAGTAGTGAATATGTAATATATTTTACCACACCGAGTTATTTCATTTCTATCCGGTATTGATTTCTTTCAGAAAATACAATTCCTGTGTTACACTTGTATTCGTGCCATGACATAAGAAATATAATACTGGAAAGAGGTAATTTATGAGATGTGTAGTACAAGTGGTGCAGCATGCATCAGTTACAGTAGATGATAAAATCATAGGCAAAATCGGACGCGGATTCCTGATCCTTCTTGGAGTTTCCGATACTGATACTGAGGAAATTGCAGACAAGATGGTCAAGAAAATCTGCAGTCTACGTATTTTCCCCGACGATGAAGGAAAGACAAACTGTTCTCTTGCGGATGTTGGCGGCTCTGTTCTGGTAGTCAGTCAGTTTACTCTCTACGCAAACTGTAAGAAAGGTAATCGTCCGAGCTTTATCGAAGCTGGCTCTCCTGACAAAGCCAATGCTCTATATGAGTACTTTACTGAACAGTGCAAGAACTATGTCAGGATCGTAGAACATGGTGAATTTGGTGCTGACATGAAGGTTGAGTTACTTAATGACGGACCATTTACGCTGATGCTGGATTCAGATCAGTTATTCAACAAATAATAAACAAACAGCAAAGCTGCCTATGACCGAGTCAAAGGCAGCTTTGCTGTTACAATAATATAGTGATAGGAAGAAATTGGCAGAAACGACTCCGCCTTATTCTCTTTAATTCTAAACTAAATCTCTTATTAGGGTTAATTTTCTAAATAAATAGGAAAATTTATTTTTATTAGAGAAGTACCGACCGCTCAGGCCAAACTGTCGTCAGCTTACTTTACAACAGTGATTCCGTTACATGTTGAAACTCTCATACGGATAGAATCTGTATAGCTTATCTTTACCTTCTTACCTACTGAATCCTTGGCAAGCTTTGCAAGCTCATCATCACCGTCAACTGTAAATCCGAAAACATCTCCCTCTTCTGTCTGGAGGTAAATGATACCTGTCTCAAACTGAGCAAGTGTACCCTGGATCTCATAAACTTCAGATGCTTCATCCTCCATCATATCCTCAGTGCAGATACGATATGCTGCTGCCTTATCTGATGAAAGCTGTCCAAGATAAAGAACCTGCGCATATGTGCCGACCTTGGCATCACCGATAGTTGTGGCATAGGATGCAATTTTGAATGTGTATTCAACACCATCCTGAGGACCACCCTCCTCATTTTTGCCTTCATCCTCACGTACAGTTATAGAATCTTCTGTTATATTTACGATCTCACCATATACCTGTGGTTCTTCCGAAAAGTCATCTGAAACATACTCATATGGAACAGACATAACAACCTCTGCCACCTTGGTGCCGTCAGCAGGAGTTCCTGTTTCGGCAGAAGCATCATCTGCCTCATAAAAGATATCTACTTCATCTCCAGGCATGAGTTCCCATGCCGGATTTATATAAGCGTCTGTTGTATCAAGTGTGATGCTTGTTCCATCCTCATACTCAACAGTAAGCTTGTTTCCATCAACCTTCTGTACAGTAGCCTGAAGGTCCGCCATATCAGTAACATCTACAGGGCCTGCTACACTGCTGTCTCCGTCAACACCTACTCCGGCCTCTTCCAAAGCCTGCTCGGCCTTCGATTCCTCAGCACCCTTAGATTCCTGTTTCTTGTTGCCGCTGCAGGCTGCCAATGAAAGCACCATAGTTGCTGCTAATGCCAGATATGTTATTTTTTTCATATTCTTCTCCTCAATCTTTGAACACAAATCAATTTTGAAATAAATTTTAATGTTCTTTTTAATGATTTCAATCACGTGATAATAAAAATAGCACTTATAAACATTTTGTTCTACTGAAATCATCTTAACTCTTTATTAAGTTTCGCATGACCAAAATTTAACGTTTCTTATGATTATGTTCAAAATGGTAAAATTCCGCATCCCTGATGGCATCCGGCAGATACTGCTGTTCCACCCAGTTTCCCGGATAATCATGAGGATACTTATAGCCGACTCCTCTGCCGAGTTCGCTGCTCGCCTTGTAGTGAGCATCCTGAAGATACGGAGGAATAGGCAGATTACCCGATCTTTCCACTTCATCCATCGCCTCAAAAATAGCTGTACAGCAGGCATTGCTCTTTGGTGCCGAAGCAACATAGGTGCAGGCTTGTGACAATATGATCTGAGCTTCCGGCATCCCCACTCGTTCGATAGCAAGAAATGCATTGGTTGCAATCACTGCTGCCATAGGGTCAGCATTGCCAACATCCTCAGACGCACAGATAACTATACGCCTTGCGATAAACTTGATATCCTCTCCCGCCTTAAGCATACGTGCAAGATAGTAAACTGCAGCATCCGGATCAGATCCTCTCATGGACTTTATAAATGCAGAAATCGTATCGTAGTGGTTGTCACCATCCTTGTCATAGCGGACAGCTCTCTTCTGTATACACTCTGCAGCCACCGGAAGGGTAATGTGTATGCGCCCATCTGCATCCCGGTCTGTGGTGAGTACCGCAAGTTCTATGGCATTGAGGGCGGCTCTTGCATCACCGTTTGCAGTTTCAGAAAGGAATGTCTTCGCTTCATCATCTATGTAGGCATGGAAAGCACCAACGCCTTTTCTTGTGTCAGAGAGAGCTCTGTCGATGAGTGTCGCAACATTGTCAGAAGAAAGAGGCTTGAGTTCAAATATACGTGAACGGGATATAAGAGCACTGTTTACCTCAAAGTAAGGATTCTCTGTGGTGGCGCCTATAAGGGTCACTGTACCGTCTTCCACATATGGAAGAAGGTAATCCTGCTGTGCCTTATTGAAACGGTGTATCTCGTCTACAAAAAGGATGGTTTTCCGCCCGTATCCACCCTGATTCTGCTTTGCTCTTATGACCACATCCTCCAGATCCTTCTTGCCTGCAACGGTAGCATTGACAGACTCAAAATCCGCACTTGTTGTATGAGCGATCACTCTCGCAAGTGTAGTCTTGCCTGTTCCCGGTGGTCCGTAAAATATAATAGAACCAAGCTTATCCGCCTTGATGGCACGATACAGCAGCTTTCCGGGTGCAACTATGTGTTCCTGCCCTACTACCTCATCAAGTGTCTCCGGACGCATACGAGACGCAAGTGGAGCATCATCCTCTTTGTTTTTTTCAGCCATATATTCAAAAAGATCCATCACATACCTCTATCGAAAATTCAGATCTGAGGGAACACTGATTGTATCAACATTCCCTATATATCATCTAAACCTCTATCATTATAAAGAACAGGCGTTCTAGTGTCAACTGCCAGTGCTTCTATTTCTTGACTCTGCCGACACGAGTGGACATAAAAAACTACCGCAGCATATATCCGCGGTAGTTCTGTAAAATTCACTTTATGTTCAAAGCTGTGATGGTTTCTCCACCTTGTAATCTGACCAACTGTCAAGCTTATTGGCGCCTGAAACATCTGCAGATTCCTTGTACTCTCCTGTTACCGTAACTGTGTACTCGGAGTCTCCTTCCACGATAGTCTTACCCGACTCATCAACAATAGTCACAGTCTTACCTGAAGTATCTACAATCTTACCTTCACTGTAGAGATTGGTGAGAGTTGAGTTACCTGTAACTGTCCATACCGATGTGCTGTCGATATACAGGCTGGCATAACCGTTTCCGCCTGCTCCTGCATCTGACTCATCATCGACAACGGCACCCTTGAGAGTTGAGCCGTCTGTCATATAGAAGTCGAGCTGAGAGATAGAATCCCAGATAATGTCTCCTTCCATATCCTGAGAAATAGCTGTGAAGTTTGTCTGAGCACCGTTGGCACCTGCTGTACCCCAGCCGCGCTGATTACTGTTTCCTGTAACTCTCAGGAAGAAGTCATTTTCCGATGCATAAGTGATATCAACATCCTTAAGTGTAAATGTAGACTGAGTATTGGTCGAGTAGAACATGCCGCCATTTTTTGCCGTTAATGTTCCGCCGTCCATCTCGAAAGTTGAGTTACCAACCTCTGAATCTCCGGACATTGACTGGTAAAGGATGACATTCCATGTAAGGTTGTTCTTGTCAAGGTCAGACATATTTCCGGTCAGGTCACAATCAAAAAGTCTGATCTGATTATCACCCTCGATACAGATTGCCTCTGAACCGTTGGCTGTAAGTGTAGCACCATTGATGGTGATATCGGCAGTTGAGTAGACAGCAGGTGAACCAACACCATTGGATACATAAGTTCCGCCGTCTACAACCATCTTTCCGCCGCCACGATCCGAACGTATCGCCGCTGATGATTCACCGTTTGTTTCTACTGTGTTGTTCCATGCATAAAGTGTTCCTCCACCGGCAGCATGGATACCACCTGATGTATCCTTTTCAGTTGTGATCCTGGTGTTTGAAACGTATGCAACACCATCACCATATGCAAATACACCTGCGCCGCCCTTTGAATCAGTTGTGATCTCAGAATCACTTACATATACATTACCGTCTGTCGTAAGGACTGCAGCGCCAACACCATAGAATGAACTTGAATCGCCTCCTGTTGAATCATCAGAATTTCTTGTAATGGTGGCTTTACTGATTGTAGCTGAAGCTCCGTTTGAAACAAGAACAGCATTTTCATCCGATCCGGTAGAGTCTATGTTTCCGG
>AUXO013675722.1_pt1 | contig 14464 bp, 21 predicted proteins | sample 768731 | NCBI WGS metagenome assembly AUXO01 (sample SAMN02715735, study PRJNA202380) | gut metagenome | biome: sheep rumen | host: Ovis aries | place: New Zealand: Palmerston North | reverse complement strand
TATACTCCGAAAGTTCTACCTTCAGGGCATGAATCTGACTATTCAGCCTTTCGATTTCAGCAAGGTGGTCAATATATGCCTTCTGCAATGCCGTTACTTCTCTCGGCATAGTAGCTACGAGAACATTGCCGTTTGCATCTATTACATCATAGCCCATGGACACATATCTGTCTACCTCGTAGTCCTGAATATCGAGTACCACATTAGCTCGTCTTACTGTTGCCATACTAAGTCTCCTTATGACTCTTTAGAAGTTACAGTTGCAATGCCGGAACCAACTGCTCTATGGTACTTGTCGACCTCAACAACGAGAATCTTCTTACCAGTCGCAGCCGTAATATCCGAAGTGCCGTCCCAAGCAGTATATCCGGTGACACAAGGGTCGCCAACGCCGGGCGCAGTAACCGTAGTGCCAACCTTGTACACATACGAATTACCAGCTGCCGCGGCAGGAGATACAGTAATCTTAGTATCGCCTACAGCCGTTCCGGCTTCCGAGGTAACTGACACGGTCTTGCTTGCTGAGATATTAAACTGAATGCCCTCGGACTGCTTATTAAGGATAAATACATCCTCAAAGCTCTCTTCGAAGTACACCCACTTACCTTCCGTCAGCGCACTCGGCCTATCAAGCTGAGCAAACTGATACGAAATAGGAGTGATAACTACAAGAGGGTGAATGAGCATCATGTTAATCTGCTTAGCGCCGCTTGCCGGAACCCAACCAGTAGTGAAGTTGTACAGAGTCTTCATAAGAATCTGCGGAACAGGAATTACCTGAACTTCATCAAGACGAGAAATTCTGCGGTCAATTCCCTTTGGACCGGACTCTACATCAAGATTTCTGCCAAGAGTGTTGTTGGCATCAATCTGAGCGTTCTTCAGCATGGTCTTAACTTCATTAGTAACATAAAGCAGTCTACCATTTACTGGAACTCTGGCATTGTCCATTCTAAGCATCAGGTCGTCAAATACCTGAAGAACATTAGTCGTGCTAAGCTCAGTAGTATCTGCTACATTACCAAGAGCCGCCCAATCAGAGTAAATCTTAGAAATGGTGTAAGCGTCCATTTCGGGGAACTTCTGAGTCTCATTCATGGTACGAGTGATGTTGGCAATCGTAGTAACAAAATTGGTCTGGTCAATGTCCATAGGATGAACAAGAGTACTCCACTTACGCTGATTGGTAAGGGTCTTGGGCTCCCAGGCATTGGTGTAATTACGAGAAGCAAATCCGATAGTGTCACGGTCAGAATCTACACGACCCGTGGTGGTGATACTCGGAATCTCGATAGTCTTCGCGCCCGTCCAACGAAATCTATTATTGTTGGGCGTAGCGTAAAGAGCACCAAAATTCAGAACAAACGGAAATGCATTTGCAAGTGACTGACTATACTGGGTCGCATAGTTCAAAGCTGCCATGTTGTTGGGCATAGTTTATACCTCCAAAAATTTTATTTTGTGTCGTGACTTCTAACTCCAACAAAGTTGAAATTAAACAAGTCTTTCGGTTCTTTGTCAGAACCATTACCTACTGGAAGAGTAAATTTAGGTCCCTTTTTATCGTCATCTGTATCATGTTCCTCCACTACAAAAGCATCCGCATTGTCCGTGGCATACGCAGTTACAAAATCTTCTGCACCTAAAATTTTACCATCTTCCATCTTTAATTTTTTTGCAATCAGAGAACTTTCAAAGTCCCTTTTTGCGGCGTTACTGGTGAATTTTTTAGTAGCGGCAAACTCTTTCACTGCAAATTCATACGCCTGTGACGCAAGCTGTTGCTTATATGACTTCATATCGTTATCATACTTGGTACGTAAATCCGCTAAATCCTGTGTCACAGTATCAAGCTGTGCTTTATCTGTACCAGCAGTTGTCAGCTTCGCATTCAGGTCTTTCAGGTCGTTGTCTCTGTCAGTAATAGTTTTGTTTAGGGTTGTAATCTGATTATCCCTACTGGTTATATCGCTGTCGTATTTTGACCTTGATACATAATCACCCGTAGACAAGTCTACAAATTTAGCCCCTGCCTTCGTTGCCGCCGCTGAAAATGATTCAAAAGTAAGAGTACCGTTTTCAGCATTACTAAAAAGTTCTTTGATGTCCATAAATTACCTCCATTCTTTACATCAGTTTGATTTATAAAGCCGCAGTCTCTATCTGCGTCAGAATGTGTATGCATTTATATGTCTGCATACTCGACTAATATGTATGATGGGATTTGAACCCACATAGACAAATGTCTGTTTTACCAATTAAACTACATACATACTGAGGTACAAGAGGACTTGACAAGTAAGAAGAAAACCGTTAACTTACGCCACGAAACATATCACATGGAATACAAATGTTATAATCTTTCAAGTGCATATAGCCGTCATAATCTTTATCATAATAGACTATTGTGCCCTCTATTATATTTATGGACTGTAACATAATTCCTTTTTTATATCTGCTATCAAGTTCGGAGAGCGCCTTGTCTATTGCTGCCCAGGTCATGGGTCCGCAACGGCCGTCAACATCTAATCCGACATTCTTTTGAAATTTCTTAATAGCCTCTTCCGTTTTTCCGCCGCATGAGCCGTCCTCGGCCAGAGCTTTCCCGTTATTGTCTGTAACTTTGAGCTTGTTTAAATCTTCCTGTAGCTCTTTACAGAAACTTCCGCCCTGCTGAGAATCTTTGTAGCCCTTATAAATTACTGGTTTAGTGTTCCGAGAAGCAGAGGAAAATACTACAATTACAGTGTGGCCCTTAGTTTTTGTTACAAGAATATCGCCCGGATAAAGTATCATACCGTCAGTATAAGTATATTTATCAAACATTCCTGTAGCCATCAGTGTGGAGGCTTCATCCGAAGTTGTAAAATCTCCCACATCTTTGCCTGTAGCATACATTATGCAGGCACGTACAAGAGAACTACAATCACAGTTTACTCTACTTAGTGACTTTACACCAGGTTTAATTATGCCGTATCTGTCGCTCTGACTATATCCAATATTAGCGTTATTGCAGGCAATATACATAGCATCAGCGATTTTATCGGCTACAGCTACATTCTTCGGTCTAAGTACAACCCAGCCCTTCTTATGCACATAAAAAGTCTGCATTGATACCTCGCCCGAATAGTCATCTCCCGAATTGGACTGACGCTGGTCACCCGGCTTTCCGTTATTGTACTTATAGTTTTCGTCGCTTCTGGCTGAACCTATGATTACATTACTCATTGAAATTCTCCCAAAGTCTATTGTCCGCATATTTAGCGGCTATTTCATACGCTTCTCCGGCACTGTGTCTTACGGGTGTTTCGATACTACATCCGAGACACGAATACCAAAAAATTTGTTTATCCGTCCCTATATTTTGACCACAAAGTCTCAACGTACTATTACAAAGAGGACATTTTATAGCTATTGGCGCTCTGGTCATAATTATTTAACCTGTTTATTGTATTCATAGGTACTTATGCCGATTAGCGTTCCGATAAGGAGAGCAATGATACTACAAGTTTTAGCAACTTCTGAGCCGTAAGGTAAATTCCATACTTCGGAAAGTGCCTCATACGCAATGCCAAAAGCGTTAAAAGCTATAAGAGCAAGCCATTTTAGAACATCGTACACTTTATCAGGTAGTTTCATGTTTACACCTCCTAAATATTTCCGTATAAAGTTTAACATATTATATCGGGTTTGTAAAGATTACTCCTCATCTTTTTTAGGGTTAGAAGTGCCGCCCTTGTCGTTTTTATCTCTCATGTCATTACCGTTTGGAGAACCTACACCTAAATCTACGCCTACAATTTTTGACTCTTGGGACATCTCGGCCTTGCGTTCTTCCTCGATTTTCTTGAGGGCTTCTTTAGCTTGTGCCTCTGTCTCACCAAAATACCACATTCTGGTTTCAAGTTTACTTGCAATGTTATTTTGTATAAGGGTAATTCGCTGTGACAGTTCCGCCTCAGTATCTACAATAATGCTGTCATCCCACTCAAATGAAATATCGAACTTACCAGGCTCTACTATCTTATAAAGGGTGCAGTACACATCCATGATATATACAACATCCTCTAATGCACGCTGTAAAGCACGCTGAATATCCGCATTTGTCGCAAAACTACGCTGTTTGAGTATCTTTAGCTCTGTAGCTGTCCGAGCGTCTGCATACTGAATATCCGAAAGCGTACCTCTACTTAATCCTGTATTATCTTCTATTCTCGTAAGAATAGTGTTTAAGCCGTTAATGAGTGACACATCTCGCAATGCGGGTGAGAACACATTATAAGTATTTTCCTCATTTAAGTCTACTTTACGGAAAAGTCGCCTTTGTAATGTGGGCATTACTGTTTTTTCTTCGCCGTTGGGACTATAAATAGAAGTGAGCGCATCTCTATCCGCATCTATTGCCAGTTCTCCGCCTTCAAATTCCCAAAGAAGTCGTGAATACTGCATATCTGCGTCTTTTATCAAGTTTATAACTCTACTATATCCCGATACGCCGAGCGGACTCTTTCGGTCTATTGTGTTAGCTTCGGGCATCTTAAAGTATGCGAATAGTAATCTGTCAACTCCCTGTATCGTGGTAATTGGCTCCAATTCTGCCCACTCAGGAACCTGGGTGAGCGGGATTTCTTCACCTAATTCGTTCTCTGTTGAAGAATTATTTTTAGCCACAAAAGCCTTATTTATTACTGTGACTGTGTGTTTCTCTAATTTATGGTACTCTAACCGACTATATGTTACATTTTGTACTATCTTGCGCTGAATAAATGCGGCTTCAAGCAGTTTGCCTGTCGCATCAAACGAAAGCGGGTAAAAGCCGTCAGCCTGAACACAGTCAAATTCCATCTCATAGTTATACAAAACAGATGAAAACTGGCTTTCTGTAGTATCTAATTTTACTGGATATGGTCTTATTACTAATCCGCCGAGCGCAATGCCGTACTCAAGCTGACGCCGAATATCTCCTATCAGCTTTTTATACTGGCTGTTCATATATTCTGCTCTTTGCGGATTGACATTTTTTAGTTCTTCCCCTGTTTTTTCATCAATTTTAGGGGCAGTAATTTCAGACTTCATCTCAATAGTGGCCATTCTTGCTTTTTCACTCGCAATCATAGCCGGCAATCCTAAAGATGTGACCCTTACGCTGTCAGCATAATCGGGATATTCTTTAAGCCAGGGTGCATCATTAGTATATAAATCAGACCATAGCTGAATAGCATTCTGCATTACTTCAGAAACCATTGACGAAGTGTGTAGTGTTGACTCTATTGTGCTTTTACCTATCATATTCCGAATTATCTCCTTTATTTTTCTCCACAAAGCTGTTAAAAACATAAGTATCTCCTTATTGGCCCCTGCGCTTATACACTCGTTCCATAGCGTATCTTACAGCGTCTATTCTATGATTATCCCTATCGGGATAGCCGCTAATTACTTCATCGTCTTTATCCCTGTCATATTCATATTCTATAAATTCCTTATATGCGCCGGGACACCTATTGGGGTCAATATAAATATGATTAAGGGATTGTAGCCACTTCATGCTGTAATTTACTGAATCAGGCCCCTTTTCTGCGCCCCTTGCGCCATAGCCGCCGTATTTACGATAGTCCGCAATAGATTTTGGTTCTGCGCTGTCGCAAGTAACGATTTCATCTTTTTTCATGAACGGCACTTGAACAACTTCACCACTCAAATTAGTATAAGAATAAGCGATTAGTTTATTATACAGTAAATTAAAGGTCTCTTCATTGCTCTGTTTAGTGCCACTATGTTCTGCAAATAGATATAAACTTCTGCGGCTTGCGTCATAGTGCATTTTCATAAACGCAAACGGGTCAGGATACCAACCCCAGTCTATGCCGTTGTATATTCTATCAAACGTGTGAAGTAACTCATCACTCATATACATAGGCTCAACATTTTCAAAGACATTTCCGCCCGTGCCGACAGGAATACCTAAATACTCATGCTCATAAGCACGAGGGTTCATTTCCTTTAAGTCCTCGGCTTCATCTAAAAATGCAGGTCCTAACCACTCTTCCGGCACATCTAAGTAAGAATTTGTAGTAACTAATGTATTTGTCCTATGTAGCGCATCTGCGGCGTACTGATTAGCCCAGTTTAGATTTGAAATTGGCGGGTTAAACGAACGAAAATCCCAAAATTTTTCACCACCACGCATTGTGGACTGTAAAACTTTACGGATTTCAGCTTCGCCCGAATACTGGTCAAGTTCCTCAAACCAAGTTATGCCTATATAGCCGAATGGGAGCTTGATGGACTTTACTTTATTTGGGTCATCAAGTCCCATGAATATTATCTGTTGCCCGGTTGGCTTAAAAGTAATCGGATTCGCAATGGTTTTAGGAATGTGAAAAAACTCACGCAGGTTTAATTTATCTATTGCCCATGAAATTTGTCCCCAAACTGAGCCTCGCAGAGTATTGCCTACTTTTCTAAAAACTACCGCATGGCATGCCGGATTTTGTAGAAGCAATAACGGTATGCACTCCGAGATAAATGATGATTTTGTGGACCCTCGACCCCCCTTAAATACATAATGTGTATGCTTGTGGGATAGTATGTCCTTAAACGCCTCATCAAAACAGGGTACTATACTGTCCTTTATTGAAATATTAACAGATATATTCTTACTGTCCACTTACCTATCCCAATCTAAAGTAACCTTAATTTCGGCATTCTGGCCCTTATTAACTCTGACCTCATTGTCGATTTTCCGCTTGGCAAGTTCCTGTGCGGCTTTCGTCCTTTCCGACAGCGGCGCATCAAGTCCAAACTGGTCTTTAACCTCGCCACGCATGACGCTCGTTAAATACTCTAAAATCTCCTTGGCATCTGCTATATTTTCATTACTTAAATCGTCAAGTTTATACCTAATCTCGTCTATAATATAGTCTTTTCGCATTGCCGCCCGAGCGCCGGAAAGAGAATAACCAGCCTCCTTTGCAGCCGCATTAACATCGCCAAGCTCTACATATTTAGAAATAAACTTAAACTCTGTAATAGTAAGCTTATGGCCGGCATGAGTATATTTAATACTCTTTGGGGTAATATCTTTTAAAATATCATGCTTAACCTTTGCCATCTCTCGCTTCAATTTCCTTTCTTACTTTATTCCAAATCTCATTATCCGTGGGCAGCTCCCAATTGTTTATACGAAACCACATATCACGAAGATACAAAACGATTCGTATTGTACTGGAACTGCCGTAAATATCTACGTTATCAAACCGCTTTCTTTCCTCATTCCAATTCGCCGTGGAAATAATGTAATAATTTTTAAACTTACCTGCCCTGTCTATATACTGTTTTTTGCTGTAAAGGAGCTTATAGCCCTTAGTATTTATGGCATTGATAAGTTTTCTGATAGAAATATTGATGTCGGCCATACTGAATACACCTCACTGACTAAATATTTATCACATATACATGAAAAAGTCAAGATGCGGCCGGGGTTTATGTAATTTTAGCTCCGCAAAAAATTTGGAAATATAAAAACACAGATATATTGGTAGAAACAGGGGGGGGGCGCTTTTGAAAAGTCGGGGCGTATTATACATTTGGGCCCGCACTTTTGAGATAGACGGCGCAGACAGACTCGTATAAATCTACGGATGAGGGAGTGCATCCGCTTAAATCGCAAAATACAGCGTTCTAAGCATAAAAAAAGAGGAGCGTTTGCACGCTCCTCTGAAAACTTGTTTTTTGTTAGATTGCTTTTTTCGTGCTACGCTTTACGCTAATCCCGTCTATTTCTTTGTTATACAGCGTAACAAGTGTCTTTAATCCGCTGATAAGAGCGTCAAACGATGTAAAGTCAAGTACTAATCCGCATTTCCAGTTTTTCTTGAAAGTGACTGTATAATCAGTGCTTTTGAGGATATCCGCAAATTCATTGAATACATACACTTCATAGTGTGCATCCCCTGTTTTCTTGCACTCGAAAACAGAGTGATTGTTCTTTTCGCACTTTCCATCCTCAAAATGAAAACGCTTTACAAAGAACATATCACTAACTTCAGAATAGCGATTATAAGTCACTATAAACGGATTTTCTTCCCTTGCTTCATTTAAGAAGCGTCTCTGCTTGTCGCTCAAATCCTCTTTTACATGAAATCTTGCTACAATAGCATTGTTTCCCATGTTCAGCGCTCCGAGTGCTTTCATTTCTTTGTCTGTAAACTTCATCTCTTTCTCTTTCTCTGTTTTAAAGACTGTCAGCTGTCTTGTTTGTTGTGCTTTAAGTATAGCAGTTGTATAATGTTTGTCAACTTAATATTTTTAAGCAATTTGTGCTTTTTGCTTAATTTTCTTAAATGAAACTTGAGATACGCTTATTTTTCTTAAATGAAAATCGTAAGTTACTTAAAAAAATAAACACTTAATTTTCTTAAATTTCTCATTAAGAAAATAAAGCAAACTGCTAAAAATGTTTAAGATTATTAAGCAAATTGCCGATATAACTTAATTTTCTTAAATAAAAACGTCGGATTTTTCGAGTCATTTTTCACTTTATTTTTTACAGAACAAACTTAATTTTCTTAAGTAGTCACTTAATTTTCTTAACTTAATTTTCTTAAGCGTAAGGACGAATTTGCTTAATTTTCTTAACTTAATTTTCTTAAATGGATACTTAATTTTCTTAAGCTGGCACTTAATTTTCTAAAGGGTACCATGGCGTCCATTTTCCGACACCGGAAAAAAGGCTATCAAATTTTGGTACCGAGTAGGTAAGCATGAGAAACCACATTTGCACCGGGGTGTCAATGCGGCGAAAAAAAAAATAAAGGAGCGGGGTTTCCGCTCCTTTTACTCCAGTGTAGTTTAGATAACTATCTCGTCATCGTTCACACTATATACATTATCCTCTAAGTGTTTGACAATTCGTAATAAGCAATCTATCACGCTTTGTGGAGCTATTTTCTGTAAAACGTGAATAACATTGTATGCGCTATCAATCAGTTCACGCATTACAAAATATTCTTGTTCTACAACTCCTACAAATGCTTGCGCGAACAAATAGTCATCAGCGATATTATCGCAATAATCAAACGTGTCGCAGTAAACATCGTAGTTCCTCTCGATTTCAGTCCTTGCATAGATTGAATACATCATTTTCTTTTCTCCTCTCATATATAGGAACGTTCCGTTCCTTGATTCTGTAAACATTATATCACGTTCATAGAGAAATGCAACTATTATTGCCGCCAGTTTTGAAATAATTATACCCCCTATGCCGTGCCTAACCTACTATTCAACCTCGCCCGTGTGCCATGCCGCACCTCAGTCAGCGCGCCGTACCCAGCCCCCACGCCGTGCCGTGCCACGCGCTCCGAATGCGGCACCCAGCCTCACACTCCAAGTCCGGTACCAGACCTCAGTCAGCGTGGTACCGTGGGTACCGTGTCAGAATGCCCGCTTACCAGTACCGGAAAAAGGTTATCAAATTTTGGTAATGAATTGGTAACTGCATAAAACCATGTTTGCACCGAGAATCAATATGACAAAAAAAAGAGGAGCGGAAGCCCGCTCCTCTATGCTGTTTTTAGAATCTATTAGATGCTATCCGTTTATGTATATCATCTAATGTACGCCGATATTCTATCTCATTTATTGCTTCTATCGGAATCTCATCGATAACTGACTCTATACACGAAGCCAGCAGATTATCCTCTCCCTGTAAATATGCTTTCATTGCTTCGGGAAATGTCTGATAGTACTCATATCCGTAATCGCTATCAATCCCACTCAGCTTGCAGAATGCAATCCATAATGCTCTCGGGAATGTCTCTTCTTTGAATGACTCCTCTCTCTCATCTCCACACTCAGCAAAAGTGTACATCCTTGCGAACTTCTCAATTCTCTCTTCCTTAAACATCTTAAATCCTCCTCTTGCGCTCTGTGCGCTTGTTTATTATGTAAACATTATATCACATATCCCATGAAACACAACTGTTTATGCCAGAACTTTTCATATTTCTATGCCCGGAGCTTTCATCCTGTGGCCGCGGACCGCTACGTTGGGACTGCGGCACCCGGGTACCGGACTGCCCGTTCCTACCACATACCGAAAAAAGTTATAAAAATAAGGGCAACCATTTCGGTTGCCCCAATCGCATATCTGCACCGGTCAGCACAGATAATTCAGATTGAAATCGAAACTTACCCGCTGTCCGCTCTCCTTTATGGTTGCGATATTAACATCTGTGAAAGTTTTTGCCAGTCGCTTTCCAAGATAGCTTACCACGTCTAAGCACTCTTCCATGTCATCGGCTAAGAACTCCATGCGCTCACGAACCGTGTAATCTTCCTTGTTCTTGTAAACAAACGTAACCTTGTAATCCTTCATTTTCTTTTCTCCTCTCGTATTTGGAACTATCGTTCCTTGATTCTGTAAACATTATATCACGCTGACAAAAGAATACAATACTTCTTGCCCGAACTTTCAAAGTTTTGGTGTCAGAACTTTCAGCGTTTTGGTACCACATACTTAGTCAAGAAAAAAGGGAGCCGAAGCTCCTTTCCTAATTACTGCTTGGGTCCCTTATTTAGTATAAGCTCGACTTCCTCCTGGTATTCTTCCATATCTAACGCTTCATCCGGTATCTCTTCTGCGACTCCCTCGATAAACTGGGCAAACAAGTTATCCTTTCCTGTAAGATAATCTTCTACGGGCTTAGGATTATTGTCATAATACCACTGCTCCATATCTGTATCAATACCTCCAAGTACACAAAATGCGTACTTCATGACAAACCCAAACGTCTCTTCCTTAAAGGGCTTCTCTCTCCTATCTCCATTGTTAATAAGCGTGTACACTCGGGCAAGATGCTCAGCTCTCTCTCTTACATATGCCATGATAAATCCTCCTTTTGCGCTGTGCGCTTTTCTTTGTTATGTAAACATTATACTACATTGATACAGAAACACAATACTTGTTACCAGAACTTTTTATATTTTGCTACCGACACGATTTGCTCCAAAATGGTACCAAACCAGCTAAAAATAATACAGGTATGACTTTGTATATGACCTCCAAATCCATTCTGCGGTACCTGTTCGATATATTTATCCTCTTATTTTGGCGCCTAAAATAAGCTATAAAATAAAAGGGCAAGTCTTTCAACTTGCCCCGAGAGGATTTGCACCCATCAGTCAGTATCGTCATCTTCTTCAGCCAGTCGCTCTGTTATAAAGGATATTACTATACCCAGTATAGCTACGAGAAAGCCAAAAATCTCTATATTATCATAGCCATAACGAGCTACTGCAAATACATTTAAGCCTATTAAACAAATACATCCTATTCTCATTACGCCAAATCGTGTCATGTTTATGCCTCCTTTACTAAATGCTTTGCTACTTCTGCCATATTAAAGCGGAACTCGGGGTAACTCCAAAATCCGCTTGTTACTCTGCGATTGGTATGCTCTGCGAGTTTATTCTCTATGAGCCAATGACAAATCTCCTCGCCGTTGTTATTCGTGTCTATAAAGGCACAGTTCTCATCTGTCAGCTCTCTGTCCGGTATATTGACTGTCAGACTGCTCCACGGCTCAAGGAATCCATCGTCCTCACACCACATCTGAATGGCAAGTCTTCCGTTATCAGCATACTTCTCAACCTCTAAAGTAATTGTATGCATTCCGCCCCATGCTCTCAACTCTAATGCCATAATTCTTTTCTCCTCTCGTCTCCATATCTGCTATGGATTATACTATTATTATAAGGAAAACAGACTATTTCTCCAATAGTTTTTACCCAAACTTCTGTAATATTCTGGTATTCCGCCTCGTATGTGGTACCGCATCTCAACGCTGGTACCCCGGCGCCAATCTGGTAAAAGCTATGAATTTTATCCCTATAGCAATGCGCCTCGCACAAGTATGTTTGCACCGGTACCCCTCGAATTCGCTAAAAAAGAAGCCCCTTTCGGGGCTCCTTTCTCACTGTGCCTGCTGTGCAGCCAGCTTTGCATAAGCCACATTCAGCTTGTTCAGTAGAGCAACCGCTTTGTCTCTCGGGAGGGTAACTACATTCTTCAAATCCCAGCCCGCTTCTCTCCTATAGCCATGCTCTATGTCTTTGAGCAGACCATCTGCTACTGAATACAGGGTATCTCCCATTATTACAGTCGCGCCCTTTCTGGTAAATGTCAGCTCCCAAATACTGCCCCTGCGACTCTTGTCGCTTGCGCTAATGGGCACAGGAGAGTATGCTACTGCCATGTTGCGGCATTCTCCCCATCTGACTGTGCTGATGGCAAAGGGATTCTTCTGTCGGGCTTCAATGCTGATGTCCCTGTCCTTGTCGGCAACCACATCGTCTACTGAATACAGATGAACCACAAGCGACTTAGCGGGCTTGATGTCCTTTACTGCGCCCTCAAGCTCCTCGCGAAGAGAGACGGCTTTCTCCTTAGGGGTTGCTGTCTTCTTTTCAGTGGGCTTCTTGGCTTTCTTCTCAGCAGTCTTCTTCTCAGCCGACTTCTTTGCGGGCTTCTTCTCCGCAGTCTTCTCAGCGGGCTTCTTCTCAGACTTCTTAACAGGGGCGATACGCTTGACAGCGACCTTCTTGACTTCTCCGTTTGCCGCTACTGTCTCTGCTACTGCTACTACTTCGTTGGTGTTCTCCATGGTTTTTCTCCTTTTCCTTTTCTATCGCTCAGGCGATACTCTTTTTTATTACAATACTATTATACGGGAAACGTACTATATCTCCAATAGCTTATGCCGCAAGTTTTGAAAGTTTTGGTAACGGCGCGTGCGCATATATTATATATAGGAAGAAACTCAAAATAAGCGGCCACTGATATAGAGATACAGGAGGTACCGTTATGCAATAAATGGCTAAGGTATTATTATTCCTATATATAGGGAAAATACAAAAGGTACCAGGTATAGCCATCGTTTTGTGCCATTTGTTGCATGACGGACGGGTCTAAACATTTCCCTATTTTGGGGTGCCACAGATGGCACCAATGCCGACCCAGGCGCAGGCAAAAAAGCTATCAAATTTCCCGAAAGGCACGGTTTTGCGTGCTTTTTAGCTTTGCACCGGGTGCCGGGGAGCCGGAATTTTTTGCGGCCCTGGCAGGCGGCCAAATTCTTGCAGGGGCAATGGCTATTTTCGATGGCTACTTTTATACGGGCTATTTTTCTATATATTCTATGTATTGGTAGTATATATTATATTGGTTATATATGTATGGGACTTTTTTACTATGGCCGCGGTGGATTATTTGATACTATTATTGAGGGTAAATAAGGAAATGTTTTGAATTTTGGTGTTATATAATCTTTTATTTATGGCCGATTTTGAGAGGTTACTATTATATATTCTGTATATATTGGTATATTGATAATGGTTCTTTTTTACTATGGCCGGACTTGGATTTTTGTTATAGCCGTGCGGATTTGGATATTAGAAATGTTTTATACTCCGCCATATGCGTCTTAAAGCTCGTATTTTGCGATTTTAGCGTATTTTCGTGCTTTTTAATATATTTATACGTTATACTATATTTGGCTGCCTACGAGCGATTTTACGAGCGCCAGCCTATATTGAAAATAGCAAAAAAATAGCAGGCGCATAATGCGTCTGCTATTATCGGGCGTCATACTCGTGGGCAGTCTGAGAGATTTATCCGCATACCATTGTATCTGAAATATGACTCTCCATTGGCTCTGGCTAACAGAGCTACACATCTTACCTTGTCACCATCTACAAATACTATCTTGTCATTTATGCCGTATTTGATTTCCTTTATCAGCAATACCCAATCCATTGTTATGGCGTAATACGCAATCGTAGGCATTTCTAAATATCTTTCCTTTTCTGGCTTTATCATATTCAGGTCCTTTCTATCACAAACCGCCGCATTATCTCTTTATTGCGTAAATACACATAATTGCCAACTTCTACATAATCCTGTTTTGCCTCATCATACTCCATGTAACGAACTGCCCACATTCCTCCATTCTGAACCATAAATTTCAGGCATATCGGCTCTTCGCAGGCAGTCTTACTATACAGTATCTGACCATGATACAAATATTCATACTCTTTACCTGTCATAGCGCACCTCAATCTGTAGTGGAGAGAAAATAACTCAGGTCATCATCTTTAAGGTTGTCGAGACAGTACGCATCTACCTCTTCCCACAGCCCATTATAGACTTTAGCCAGTTTCTCGTTTGTTTCGTAGTATTGCCAGATTTTCCAATTCAGCACCATACAAAGCTCTGTAAGATATACCACATCAAATTTCCAATGCTCGAATGCCCGCTTAAAAGTATCTTTCACGGCAGGTATTCCAAATCTATCGGCTATACTGAAATCAGACCAAAATGTGGTCTTTTCCTCATATCCAACCATCTCAGCATACGGATTACCATTACGACTTCTCATTTCTCTACCTCCTTCAGTCTTCCTCAACA
>AUXO017807151.1_pt1 | contig 14467 bp, 2 predicted proteins | sample 768731 | NCBI WGS metagenome assembly AUXO01 (sample SAMN02715735, study PRJNA202380) | gut metagenome | biome: sheep rumen | host: Ovis aries | place: New Zealand: Palmerston North | reverse complement strand
AAGAAACTTCAACGATGTGCCCTTTAGTGGATTTTTAGCCCCACCCTCGTAAGGTTGTGTATGACTAGAATAATGCACCATCAGATGTATTATAACATATTTATTTTTTTAGGTCAATCAAATTTATATATTCCTTATTTCCCTAAGTTTATATTGATTCTAAATATTTTTTATTATTTCATTATATATTTGTTCATGTATATCTTCTATTGTTCTTATATTGTCTTTTTCATCTACACAATTAATTTCATACCAATCATATTTTTTTGCAACATAACAAGCTGCAGCATGAGCATCAATCAAATGATTTTTATCACTTTCATGTATATCTTTTTGTGCTTGATTTGTAAATTTATTATCTCTATCTTTAATTAATTCTAATGATTTTTCAACTGGCATATTTAGGAAGAATACTTCTGTTGGAACAGGTAATCCATATAAATTAAATTCAAATTCCCATAACCAATCTAAAAACTTTTGTCTTTCTTCTTCATCTGATATTTTTCCTGCTTGATGCACCATATTTGCAGTTGTATATCTGTCTGCTAATATAATTCCACCATTATCATAATATTCTTGATATCCCGTTTTAAATGTTGCATATCTATCTGCCGCATAAAATGTAGATGCTATATATGGGCTAACATCTTTGGCATTTTTGCCAAATTCACCTGATAAATACATTTTTACTAATGATGAACTTGGGCTATCATAATTTGGAAAGCTTACAACTCTATATTCAATATTTTCTGCATCTAATCTTTCTTGTAATTTCTTAAATTGTGTTTGTTTTCCGCTTCCATCAGTTCCATCTATTACAAACAATTTTCCTTTTTTTTCTTCTTTACTATTTAACATTTTATTAATTGAAGCTAATATATCATCTGCATTTTCTTCAAATTCATCTTTAACAAGATTAAACATTTCTTTTTCCTCCTAAATTTATTTTTTTATTATCTTTTGCCTTTTTTATAATTTGTCATAATAAAAAACTAGAACTAACTGTGTTATATCACATTTAGTTCTAGTTGTAAATTATTTTATTAAATTTACTATTTTAATTAACTATAAATTTAACATTCGCAAGTTTTAAAACTATTTATTAGCTCCTAAAACTTTTTTCTTTATAAGTACTATTCCAACTCCTATTACAACTAATGCTACTGAAGATGTAATAGCAATTATTATTGCAACCGTATTGTCTTTATTTTCCCCTGTAGGTGGTGTAACAATAAATCTTTCACCTTCATCATAGAATGTTGTATAAGTACTAAATGGTATTGAACCATATTTATGTGTTCTTTCTACATTAGTAATTTCTGCTTTATTTTGTAATACAGCATCTACATCTGTTGAAGTTATTGGATTGCTTCCTAATATTGTAGCAGATACAGACTCTCCTGGTTTTAATTCTTTTTCTGATAATTCTTCTGATAAATCTATAATTTTAGCTTTATCTAATTTATGCTCTCTTGCTGTTTTTGAAGTTACAGTATCTTTTTGTAGCCATTCATTAAATGCTGTGCTTACTTGCTCTGTTGGAGTCTTCCAATTATATTGTTCGATTGTAGCTCCATGGTCATCTAAATATTTCTTAACTGTTTCATATCCTTCTTCTATTATCGTTCTATCTTCTGCGTAAGCACTTACTTTTTCAACATATTCTTCTCTAGTTATAACTTCTCCTTCAGATGTATCATCTAATACAAATGATTCTGTTACATAATCATATACTCCTACTGGTTTTAATGTAACTTCTCTATCAGTATCTGGGTTTACTATACCAAATTTATAATAATTTGATAATTCAGTTTCTTCATTTTTGTAGTTGTAGTAATCTTGTTCACTAGAGTTTGTTACTGTTATACTATATGTTGCAACAACAGTAGCAGGTAAATATTCATTATCTAATTCTACTTTTACTTGTCCATATTTGTCTGCGCTAGATTTTGGAACATATACAGTATATTTAACATCTGGATTTGTTAATTGTCCGTTTTCTACATCTGTATCAACAATTATAGTTCCATATTCATCTTTAATTGTAAGATGTGTTAAATCTTTAGTAATTTGTAATCCTTGTCTTGGTCTTTCTATAATACCGAAATCAATATTGTCAATGTTATAGAAATATGTTCTAAATCCTTCATTATCTACTTCAAAATTATCATCTTTAGCTAGTACATCTATTTCTATTGATAAATCTTCTGTTGTAGATTCCATTTTTTCGTCATCTAACTCTGCAGCTTTTACACCTTCAATATCTTCAAATGCTATTTCAGTATTAGAATCTATGTTATATCTCTTTGTTGCTAAATCTATTGCTTCTGAATAACGTGTTCCTGATTGATATTCATTTTGATACCACCATGAAGCTCTGTTATCTGTTATTCCGTTTAATTTATTAATATAATCGCTATTTATTATTGTTGATTTATATTTTGTTGGATTATATACTACAAGTTCACCATTTTCTTCTGTATAACTTTCATCTCCCCATTTATAAATCAATTTATAATCTGAAGCATAGAATTTATCAATTGTGAATTTACCGCCATCTTTAGTTTCTACAGTTTTAGAATTACTTTCATTATTTACATCTTGTAATATTACAGTAACTCCATCTATTCCATGTTCTCCATTATCATAGATACCATTTCCAATTCTTTCAGCTACTTTGCCTGTTGCTGCTTGTAATTTGCCTTCATCTGCCTTATCTTCAAAGACAATACCTGATATTGATCTTGCTGTAGACTCTTTCATCCTTAAAGCTGGTGCGCTATCTGTATCATCTTCTTGTTTTGGATCAATATTATATTTTCTATAAACATTTCCTGGTATTGAATCTACATCAAATCCTGCATATAATTGTTTGCAATCACTATCAGTAAATGTTGAGTAACTTGCAATTTCTACCATATTATAGAAATCTTCAGCTTTAACTTCTCCGCTTCCACTTAACATTTCTGCAGCTACTTCTCTATTAATTTGTAATTCAACATATAAATATTTAACATTTTCTTCACTTGATTTAGAAGGTGGTATTATCATATTTAAATCGCTAACTCTATAATGTGTATAATCTCTATTTCCATCTTTTACATCTTCTAATTTATTAATAGATGCTGAAATTTCACTTCCTCTTACATCTTTTGTTCCTTCGTAAACTTTCATATTAGAATATTTACTTGAGAAATATTCATCTATAGCATTTACTTTATTATATAATATAGGATTATTGTTTATTAAAGCTATTTTATATGTAACTGTTACTTTAAATGGATCAGATCCTGTATAATCTGTAACATCTGCTCTATATACTGGTAATAGATATCTATTATCTTCACTTAATAGCATATTTCTTTCAAATGCTACTCCAACTGTTGTTAACTCTTCGCCATCTTTTTTACCATATACATATGTGAATGTTTTTCCATTTACGCTAACATCTGCTCTTTGTACATCTTTTCTTACACTTAAATCTGGCATACTTCTTACATCTAATCCCATATTTAAGTTTTTAACTTCATATACTAATCCATCACTATCAGCACTATTTGTTAGTTGATCTTTATAATATGAATCTAATCCGCCGATTCCAGCATGTACTGTTAAATCGCCTTGTTTTGTAAGGTTAAGTACATTTGTATAAGAATCACTATTCATAATTTCTTCTAATCTTTCAGCTCTATCTGAAATATTATTAGAATATACATACTCATTCTTTTTATTATATGTTAATTTAACTTCTTTTCCATTATATTCTATTATTTGATCTTCACCTGTAACTTCTCCAAATGCATTATTTAAATCAGCTCTGTTGGTATTATTTTCTGTAGCTATTGATTTTACATCTGCAGGTGGATTTTCATCTTTAGGTGTAACAACACATTGATATGTTATTCCATCATATGTAAATTCAATTATATAATTTGGTAAATCAGCTATTTTAACTTGTGTAAATTTATAGTGTCCGTTTAAATCATTGCCATCTTCTGCTTCATATTTTTGTGTAATAGTTTCTTGTATTATTGTTCCTGTTTTTCTTTCAATTAATCTTACAGGAATACCATTTAATTTACGATCATTATCATCTAAATATGTATTTGTAGTGTTATCATTTTTTCTTTGTTCTGCAACCTCTTCCCAAACATTTCCTGATAAATCGATAAATGTTTGTTCATTTTCGAATGCATATGGCACTACTTTTGGTAATATTGGAGGATCTGCTTCTTCAAATTCAGCTTCAACTGTAAGATTTTCTCCTATTTTGTACGCTTCTTCTTCATTTGTAGCAACTAATGCTCCTGATTCCGGTATTGCAAAATATCCTCTGTGGCTTTCAGGTATTTCTACTTCATAAACATCATATGTATAACCCTCTGCCACTAATTTTACAAGATCCCATGTTTTTCCATCGGCTAATGTATAAATTGTTGTTGCTTCATCAAATGAATCTGTATATCCTACTCTTTCATTTACTTTTGTTTCTACTTTTTTAGGATGATCTTTTTCTTCAAATTTTAACCATTTTGAACCATCTTTGGTATTGGCTTTAATTTTGAATCCAAATCCTGGTAATTTTATATCAGTACCTTTAATTTTTTTGTCTATTGTTAATGAACCATATACACCTGTATTGGTTTCTGTTTCAATTTGAATACATTCTTTATTAGATTCCATAGTAATTGTATCTACTAATAGACCTTCTTCTGTTCCTCCATTTTCAGGTCCAATTTCATAAATATATCCATATGGTCCTAAATCAACTTCATATATTTCATATTGTTTACCAACTTCGAATTTTTCAACTACCTCTGTGTATCCTTCACTGCCAAGTGTTATAAGTGTTGATAATGAATCATTTTTATTAAATTCTTCTGTTAATCCGTCTACAACATATTTATCTGTATTTGTTTTATCATCATGAACTTTTTTCCATTTTACCCATTTATCTGCTTCTTTATCTTTAATTTTGAATTTAACAGCTTGTAGAGATTGTCCTGATTCATCAATTTTACGTAGTTTTAATTTATTGAAATCCCTTTTATTTTCAGCACTAAATTCATATGTTTGCCCCTGTTTAATTTTCTTGTAGTTATCTAAATTTTCGCCTTTTCCAAATAATTTTAATTTATATGGACATCCCCATCTTCCATCTACAGTTTCTTTATAATATTCTTTTAATCTTTCTGGTAAGCTATAATCTCCACCTTCAATTATTTCATAAACTGCATATGAGCCTGAGTCAATACCTTCAATTGTTTCAGTTCTGCCTTCATTATCAGTTGTAAGTACAACTAATTCTCCTTGTTCATCATCAAAATCTGCAGGATAATAATTTCCTTCTTTATCCTTTTTAAGCCATCCTTCACCTTCTTTATTGATTATGAACTTAATTCCTGATAAATCTAATGGATTTCCATCTTCATCTGTTCCTATTTCATCTGTTTTAACTATTAATAAGTTAGCTGTATCAATAATCCATTCCAAGTCATCAAATTTATGTTCAGTTTCTACTTTAGTTTCTGTTCTTGGTTCATTATGATGCATATCTTGTCCTACTGTTACATATGTTGTTTCAGTTGCACTTGTTTCTTTTATAACATCATACGCAATATAAGATTCTACTTCTACCATTGAAATTCCAGCTGGGAATAATGATTTAGGAACTTTTATATAATATACACCTGTCTGATTTGTTTCTCTTTCATTTCCACCATTTTCATCACAAACTTTATTAATCAACATATTAGCAGTTCCATCAGTATTTTTAACATGAAACACAAAATTTGTACATTGATTTTGCCAAGTCGTTTCTGCATTACTCTTTATACCTAATGGTCCAATTATAATATTATCTTCTAAATAATGAAGTTTAACTTTTCCTTCATCTGTTTTACTTAATTCCCAATCATATTCAGGCCCATAATTAGCTGAAGTATCATATTCTCCATATTTCTGTATATTATATACTTGTTTTGCGCAATATAGACCATCTATTACATCATGTTCATCACAATACCACCATGCACCATCTCTTGAACGTGCACTATAATATGGTCCCCCATATGCTGGCCAATCAATTTCAATCCATTGACCTATATTGTATCTATAATATGCAGATGATTCTGTTTGTGATACTGTAATAAATAATAATAATAATACAAATCCAAATATTTTTAATTTATCAAATATTTTAAATTTAGTATTCAAAAATACTAATAACGCAATCGCTCCTATAATACCGATTATAATAGATATATATATAATTGTCTCACCTGTGCTAATAGAAATAATTAAGTCTGCTTTTGATGAATTATCATTAGTATTTAACTCTGATACATTTGAATCATTACTTACAGAACCTATTAATGCTTCATTTGTAAATGTTCCTGTAGAATTTGATGTCATTGATTTTGTTAATATCAATGTTAATTCTCTACTTTGTCCTGGTTGTATTATTTCATTTGAAAGACTGTTATTTATAAGTGTTCCATCTGAATTTTTAGCCCATGATTTACTTAATTCTGAAGAGAATTTTAATTCACTTGGTATTCTATCAATTACAGATGTTACTTTTCCTTCTAATTCACCTGTATTTGTGACAACTATTTTGTATTCAACAACAACAGTTGCTCCATTTATTTCTTTTGATTTAATTTCAGTTTTTGCTAATTTTGAATTACCATAAACTGTTTCTTTGTTTTGGTTTCCACTTCTTACTGTTACTTTTGAAATATATTTATCAATTTTGAAATTGAATGCTTTGTTTTCTATTAATCCTATATCAATATGTGATTTATTTGCTACTAAATCAATTATATCAGTAACACCACATACTATTTCTTTTCCGTCAATAGTTTTTGTTCTACTCATTGCATCAGAGTTTTCTGTATCGCTTACTCCTGATTTTTTATATTCTGTCAATCTATATTTATTAGCATTATATTTAAATGCAACTACATATTTTCCAGCTTTTATATCTTCAAAAGTATATTCCCCATTATTATTTGTCTTAACTGTTTTTACAGAATTTCCATCTGAATTTAATAATACCACTTCAATTCCACTTAGTTTTATTTCATTTAAATCTTTCTTTCCATCTTCATTTGTATCATTCCATGCTAATCCTGATATAGAATACTTTTTATTTTCGTCAGGCTTGTCAGGATTGCTTGGGTCATCTGGATCATCAGGATTACTTGGATCATCTGGATTATCAGGATTACTTGGGTCGTCCGGATTACTTGGATCGTCTGGATTAGTTGGGTCATCTGGATTTTCTTCTTCCTCATATCCATATGGAAGTATTGTATGTGTTACTGTATTTGAATCCATAACATATACAAAACTCTTTTCAAATTCATTATGTTCTTGAGTTGAATTTTCTTCGTTAAATTCATTTTTTATTTCACAAAGTTTTACAACATTATTAACTTGTGTTTTTTTACTTACATAACCAGCTTTAGCTTTAACTTGGATTTCTATACTTTTACCATATGGTATTGTTAATTCTAAATCAACATTGGCTTTTTTTACTCCATCACTTGTTGCAATAACTTTACTAATGTCTTCTTCTTTATCACTATGTTCTATATATTTAATTGCAAAATGATTTCTTTCCGAATCGCCTTCAATAGGTTCTTCTATAGTTTTTGTTTCGAACCAATTATATTTCATAGATATTGGTTTTACGTTTTCTGGTAAATAATCAGTTAAGTATACATCAATAGAATTTTTAAATTCATCTTTATATTCGCCATTAGAGAAATTTATTCCTGTTAAGTTTTCAACTTTTATATTGTAAATAATCTCATCATCATAATTAACGTTTTCCCCTTCAGTTTCAGATGTCATCTCTACTGATACTGCTGGATGATAATATGTTATTTGTACTTCATTTGATTTAACTGTATCATTTAGTACAAAATTACAATATAAATTATCAATTGCATTTTCTACTGTTTTTAATGAATCATCTCCTGTATATCTTAAATTTAATATATATCTTCCAGGCTTTACTTCAAATTCATCTCTATTTTCTTCTTCTCCTGCCTCAGCAATAATATTTCCATCAGGAATTTCTTCACGATTTTCTCCTGAATGCTCGATTACAAGGTTTTTAAATTCTAAATCTTCTGGTAAATTAGCTTTTAAAGTTACTAAGTCACTCCTATTTTTCCTATCTTTAATATCTAAGAATACTTTAATATTTCTTTCATTCATTCTACTTGCTGTAGCCATTACTGAATAATCTGCTGGTACAACTTTATTTGTGATTTCATATTGAGCTGCAGCATCTTCTCCTATAAATGCAACTACCTTTGATGTAATATTTTTTTCTGTTTCGCCTTCTGCTAAGTCTAGCACTTTTAATTCATAATATGTTGTTTTATTCTTTCCAGCTTTTAATGTTCCAATATTAATTGTTGAACCTGCAATTGCTTCTTGGAATTCATAACTACTTTGAACATCTAATTTATCAAAATTACTATTATATTTTGCAAAAACTGCTCCTTCTGGTATTTGAGTTTTAATAGTTACATTTTCTATATCATGATCTGTTGTATTTTTTACTCCAAGAACGTATTTTATGAATTCTCCTTCATGTACTTCTTCTTCATTATTTAATGTTTTACCACCAACTGTGGGTAATACTTTAAGTTCTATACCTTCAGCTGTTACTTGAACATTATCTAATGAAGCAGCTTGTACTGTAAAGTTTCTTATCATTCCAACATTTTGTATGTCATTAACTTGTCTTTCTTGATAATTTCTAATATTGACTACTGAAGTTAATTCTCCACTTTCTAATGTTTTATTATTTATATATGTTAAAGATACAACATCATCTGTTGTTTCAATATCTTTATTTACTAATATTTTTGCCGGTACAACTATATTAGTTCCTTCAGCTAATTCTTTTGATAAATATTCTTTTTGTTCTCCTTCCAATATCAATCTAATTACTTTTGCTTCTTCATCATATGTAGTTTCTTTTAATGTAATACCATTTCCATATGCAAGTGTTGCTTCTTCAAGATTTACTTTTTCAACTTGTTCTGGTAAATGAATTTCAATTACAGGATTGCTAAATAAGTTTTGTCTATTTTCGCTTGTTAATAAATCTATATTGAAATTAACATCATTTTGTTTCTCATTTGTCCATTCTTTATTATCTAATGTAAATCTAACTTCTGTTTTAGCTTCTGCAATTTCTATTTCTTTTGCGTCTTCGAAACTATATATATCTTTTGTTTCTATTTTTTCTTCATTTGTTTCTTTATCTTGCACTTTGACATTATTTGTAGCCTTCATTTTACTTGTAACCACAAATTTATTAGCAACAAGATTTGTAAAATCTGGTATTATTTTTTTACTATTTTGAACTTTTATAATCCCTACATTTTGTGGTTTACTCATTTTTAAAGATATCTTTGTTGTATTTTCATCATATTGTACTGTATAGTTTCCATTTTCATCTACAACAGTATCTTTGTTTATTTGAGCTACTTCATTTCCTTCTTGATTTAATACTTTTAATGTTCCATTTTCTCCTAAAACATTTTGTACATTATTTACATTAAATGTACTTGTTTTATATACATTTTTATTTTCTTCAAAATCATTTGTTATATCAAAAGTTAATTCGTCTGAAATTTCTTTTTGACTAACAATAATTTCAAAGTTTTCATTATAATTTGTTTCATATTCTGTACTTTCCAAAGCATTTGATTTTATATATCCATTATAAATAGGAGTTGTTACTATATTATTATTTACTAATCCAGATATATTACCTTCAACTTCAAAATCTCTTGAAATATCTGTTTTTACTTTTATATCTTCTTCAGAATATAATTTATTTTGAACTAAACCTGATACAGTTAAAGTCCTTGCTTCATTTTCTGCATAACAATTTGAACTATAATTTAAAATTAATTTATAGTTATCTTTGGCACCAGCTTTTTGTTCCATATAAATATTTCCATCTTCATCTGGATTATTATTTGTTACAATTTTTATTATACCTGTAGAAGAATCATATTCTTTTACAAAATCTTTTCCTTGGTTACTTCCATTTGTTAACAATGTACTACATGGGATTACTTCTACACTTTCTGGGAATTCCCCATTAATTTGAGGTGCATTAATCAATACCCCTGAAGCTGTCAGTGGCACATATTCCTCTCCTTCATTAAATTGAATTCCATTTTTAACATCTAATTGTACTAAAGTTCCTTTTTTGCTTTCAACATCGTAATTAACGTATTTTTCTAGATTGACTTCTACTAATCCATTAATCTTTGATACGTCTATTCCATTACTTGATGCATTAGTACTAGAAAATGACATTAATGCAAATCCACTAGATACAAGCATTGTTAACACAATAAGCATTGCAACTAATTTTGATTTTAATTGATTTCCTTTCATTTTTGTTTCCTCCTACTTATTTTTTAAGCATTTACACTTGATTTTATATTATTATTTTGAAAAAAATTAATCAACCCCTCTATATTACTATAATAGTAAATATTACAAGCATCATTCAAAATCCCTTTACGGAAGCTATTTTTCTAATTTTTTGTAATCTTATTTTAAGTTTATATTACTTTTTTGTAATATTTCTAAATTTTGAAACTGAATTTTTTCAATTTTTCTCTTTTTGCCTTATTTCCCTAAGAAAAAAGAAAGTAGAATTTAATTTCTACTTTCTTTTAAATTTTATCTTAAAACCTTTTTTCTGATAAATATTATTCCAATTCCTATTACTAATAATCCAACTATTGATGATATTGCAATTATAATCATATCTGAATTATCTTTATTTTCACCAGTAGGTGGTATTACTTTAACTTCTTCACCTTGATCATACAATGTTGTATATGTTTCATATGATTTATGACCAAATGTTGATGTTTTATCAATATTAAGTATTTCAGCTTGGTTTTGTAATAATACATCACTATTTAATGAAGTTACAGGTATTGAACCTTTGATTGTAACTGCTTTAGCATAACCTGCAGCTAACTCTGCACCTTCTAAGCATTTTAATTCTAAGATTTTATTTTGACTTAATTTATTTGTTCTTGCTTTTTCTTCAGTATCAATTTTTTCATCACACCATTGTGAGAATATTCCTCTTATTGTTTGTTCATCTGTTGCCCATTCATATGTTAAAATCTTTGAAGAATCTTTACCAATTGTTTCTATAAGTTTTTGATAAGCTTTTTCAATAACTGTTGTATATGTTTTATTATCTTGGTATTCTACTCCTGTAGTTTCAGCAACTTTCTTATAATAATCTTTATCTTCAATCAAATAATCATCAGCTGTTATTATATTTCCGTTATCTTCTTTAATATCACTTATAACAAATGCTGAGCTTGCATAATCCATTACACCTGTCGCTTGTAATTTTACAGGTGATTCGCCTGCAACACCTTTTGTTCCATATTTATAATATTCTGATAATCCACTTTCATTTTTTTTGAAGTAATCTTGTTCACTTCTGTTTTCAACTTTTATTTCATAAGTTGCTTCAACTTTAGCTGGTAAATATTCTTTGTCTAATTCAGTTTTTACTTGTCCATATGGATTTAGTGCTTGTCCTTTTGGAATATAAACTGTAAAGTTCATTTTCTCTGCTGTTAATTTTCCATTTTCAATATCTGATTCATCAATAACAGTTCCATAATCATCCATTACTTTTATGTGTGATATATTTTTAGTTATTTTCATAGATTGTCTTGGTCTTTCAATTATACCAAAATTAATATTTTTTACTTCATATTTTACTTTATTTTTATCTCTCAACAACATTTCTACTTCAACATCTTGAATTGCCTTTGAAGTCATAGTTTCTACTGCTTCAGCACTATTTTGTAGCATATCTTTATATCTAGTAGTACTATTCTTATCAATATTCATTCTTGTTTCTTCGTCATCAATAGCTACTGAATAAGCTTTATTAGGATCTATATTTTGATACCAGTTTATTTTATCAGTTGGATTAAATCCTTTGTTGATAATTGTTGATTTATAATACAATGGATTATATGTTTTATTTCCCCATTTATATGTTAAAGTATATGTTCCTACAGGAAAATCACTAAATGTATATTTTCCTGCATCATCTGTACGAACAGTAAATTTATTTCCATTTTTTGTATCCTCTAATATAACTTCAGCACCTGCTATTCCTTGTTCTTTAGAGGAATTAAATATACCGTCACCTAATCTTTCTTTACCTGTTCCTGTTATTCCATCAATATCTTCATCTAAAAATACTGTTCCTTGTAACTTTCTTGGAGTGGCTTCTGTAATTTTTAATCCAGGTGCGCCATCAACATCATCTTCTCTTCTAGCATCGTGATTTTTGTATGTTTTCTTATAGTTATTTGGCACAGAGTCGATATCAAATCCACCATAAAATTCAGTATAACCATCATTACTATATGTTGAATAATTTGATATTTCAGCTGTATTATGTAGTTCTAAATCTGTATCAAACATATCCAAGCTTATAGGATTTACATAGAAATCTACATATATATATTTAGCATTACCTTCAGGTGATTTTGAATTTGGTATTCTTAAATTTAATCCATCTATTGTAACATGTTTTTCAACAGTATTAGTAGAATCTGTTAAATTTTTGATTTTTGCACCTTTTTGAGTTTTAGTTCCTGTATAAACTGCATCAATCTTATATCTTGATGAATAATAATCTTCTAATTTTGTAACTTTATTATATAATACAGGGCTATTATTTATAACAGCAATTCTATATGTTACTTTCATAGTAAAATTATTATGTCCTGCATCTTGAACATCTGCTCTATATACTGGTGCAAGATACTTATCATCTTCTCTTAACATCATGTTTCTTTCGAATGCAGCACCAATTGTTGTTAATTCTTCCCCATCTTTTTTACCATATACATATGTATATGCTTTTCCGTCCATTGTTATTTCAGCACTATATACATCTTTTCTAAGTGATAAGTCTGGTCTAGATCTTACATATACACCTAAATTTATATTAGTAATTTCAGTTACATTATTTGATTTATTACTTAATGAATTATATCTATTTTTCAATGTAGCTGCAGCTGTATATGCATTTATCTTCATTGTATCATTTTCTTTAACATTTACATATTCTTCAGAAAACTCATATTCAATTTTCTTATCTCTAATTTTTTGTTCAGAATCCCCTGTAACTGTACCAAAATCGGTATTCAATTCAGTTCTCTCGTCTGGTATTTCTGCTGCAAGAGATGATGTACCTTCATCAATACTTCCTTTATTTAATAAAACATTTGTATAATCTAAACCATTATATCTAAATATAATCTTAGATTTTCCTAGTTCTTCTAATAAATATTGATTATATTTTTCATTAAATAAAGCTTCATATACTTTACATAGATTTTCATGATATGTATCCTCATCATGAATTCTTGTAATTAATTCATTTATTCTATTTGTATATTTTGATATTGCTTCATTATCAATTATAGTTCTACGTCTTACTAACTCTGGATTTGGATATTGTGAAACAGCTTTAAGATCAGCTTTATAGTATTCAATGTATTCATTATATCTTGCTATTTCATCTGTATAATCCCTTGCTTCGAAGTTATCAGCTTCTTCTTTAGCCTTCTTTACCTCTTTATCATTATTTACTTTTTTAATTACATCTGTTAAATCAAAATTCAAAGTATATGTGCCATTTGCTTTTGTTGCAGTAGTTGCAACTGTTTTACTATCTTGTACAAGTGAAACCGGAACCCCTGCAAATAATTGATCATTTGATCCATAAATATCATCTCTAACATTTCTATCTTTAAGTTCTGTAGGTATATCTTTCCATACTTTTCCAGATACTTTTAATTGTTTCGTAACTGTTACTGGTGGATATTTTCTAGTTTTAGGTTTAACATTTTCCATAGGAAATTCTTTTATACCATTTTCTATATGTATTGATTCATACATAGAAGTTATTTTTTTAGTTTTAGAATCTCTGCTTACTAATAATGAGCGATCATCTCCATATTCTGGTAATTCATATCCTGTATTACCTGTATTTATTTCTATTACTTTATATGTAGCTTCTGGAACATCTTCTAATAATATAATTCCATCATCACCTTCAACTTTAGCAGTTGTAAATAAATATTGAGTATCACTAAATGTAAATGTTCCATCATTTTGTTTCTTTAGATATTTGCCAGTTTCTGTATTTTGTATTGCAAACTTAATTCCATTAATTCCTTTTCCTGTCTTGTAATCTGTCTTCTTAACTTTCAATTTTACATCTTTACTGTTCGCAAAAGTTTCAGCACTTGAACCACAAGCTATACTATAATATTTTAAATTATATAAACTTTCAGTATCTCTATTCTTTCCTGTAAATTTATTATAAACTTGTGCTATATAATTTTTTAAATATTTT
>AUXO015488957.1_pt1 | contig 14468 bp, 19 predicted proteins | sample 768731 | NCBI WGS metagenome assembly AUXO01 (sample SAMN02715735, study PRJNA202380) | gut metagenome | biome: sheep rumen | host: Ovis aries | place: New Zealand: Palmerston North | reverse complement strand
CCGTAGCTGTGCGAGCTGGCAGAGATTTTATATATCTTCATGGCTTATCCCTCCGCTTCTGTGCTGTCTTTCTCAAATGTTTCGCCGTCATCTTCTTTATAATAGATCTGCTTGCCGATCTGGTTAATTCCGGTAGCGGCCAGACCGGATACAATGCCGATGGCCATAGCCGTGATCAGATCCTTGCCAGGGAAATCCGGCATCACAAACATGCCTACAATGCCTAAGATCAGCCCAGCAATGCCCATGCATACCGGGATACTTTTATCATCCACATGCACGGACTGCTTGCAGAATATCCCTACCAGATAGCAGATGACTGTAATCGCCGCTACACCAGTAATTCCTAATCCTGTTAATTCCATATCCTTTTCCTCCTATTTTTCTCTCAAATATTCATTAAGTTCGTCATTCGTCTCATCCAGCTGTTGAATGTTGTTTCCATGCCTCGCGTGTTCTACCAGCGCCTGCAGAGTAGCTATGATCACCCGATTTGACTGTTTGAAATTTTCTTCAATGTCCTCGATCCGCTTCTTGTCATTATCAAAATAGACTTTATACGCATCATGGACTTTTGCATGTTCTTTGATATACTCTGAAAATTCCGCGTGCTGGGCGGCCAGCCGTTTATCCAGATCCTTCAGCTGTTCATCTCTACGCTTATCAGGTGACCGGGCTTTCTGTATAGCCTTAACAATGACAGCAATGCAGCCGCTAACTGTAATTATTGCCCCGCAGATCCACACAATAGATGTGATTAGATCGTGCGGGGTTATCATAATTGGTTCGTTCATTTATTTCCCTTTTCTTACTTTACTCCGCAGATACATTTCGCTGGAAATATGTCTGACCAAATTCATCAATTACAATGCATGTATCAGATTCCAACGTTTCCGATACGCAGGCACTGGCCATTTCTGTGTGGAAGGCAGATTCTGCCTGATTCAAAGTGTCGTATTTGATAATGTTCTGCGCTGTTGTTCCGTTTTTTAATTTCTGGATGGTAATTACAAAATATTTCATGTTAATTCTCCTTTGCTTATTGTATAAAAATTCTTATGCCCAAGATATGTATGTTACTTTGGCGTATACTGTCAGGCCGCTTCCTGATGTATAGTTGCATATCACTTGCCCGGATGAATTGATAAAAATATATGAAAAGCTGGATGTTCCGTCTAATATTATCTGGATTTGCCGCGGCGGCCGCCATCCTTCCGGAATCGTGCCGATTACGCGGCTATTGGTACCTGCTGACAGTTTCCCGCCGGCAATTATAGCCATCACAATATCGCCCTTTCGGTACAATTCCAGGCTGCCGGATGCGCCGTTTGACAATTGCACCGTTTTTGATTCCTGCACCGACTGCAGACGCCCGGAAGACTGCACTGACCCGTCCCATCCGACTGTTAAGGCGTTAGACTGCGCATCGTAGTTTGCTCCATTCCCGATAATCACGGCACTTGTTGTGTCTGGTTTATTGAATTTCCCAAGTACTGTCTGTGCCTGCCCATTTGCCACAGTGCCTTGGTTCTGCGCATGGGAAAACATTCCTACTGCCGAGGTTGCTGAGCCTTCCGCATGGGAATCATCGCCGGACGCTGTTGTAAGCTCTCCTTCCGCGTGGGAATAATCACCGGATGCGGTTGTCTGGTTCCCTTCCGCATAAGAAGTATCACCGGAAGCAGTTGTCTTATTCCCAAGTGCTGTTGCGCGATCCCCACTGGCAGTTCCATCTGTGCCCAAAGTCACGCTGTTTGTCCCGGCTGTGGTTCCTGCTTTCCTGTTGATGTTCAGGCTTCCGGATCCCGTTGGTGATGTGGCATTCATCTTATTTTCATTTACATCTTTTACCAGCTGGTCTATTTTATCAAATGCTTCGCCTATTCCTTCTATGTTGATAAAATCACTTGGCTCTTGTATTTCGATCTCATAATTTTTTGTTTTTCTCAATTTATACCTCCTTCCCTTCTCGCAATTGCTGCCATGTTGCTTCCTTTACCGTTTCCCACGTCTTTACATATTCTTTCCAGCGCTTCCACCGATATATGATTTCTGTGATAATCATCACCGGAACCATCCGATCTATCATTTCACATACTGCGTTATAGCTGTTTTTTCTATCAAGTGGAATTTCTACATGCATTTTTTGAGTCTTAGTGTCCATCGTCATGATAAGATCTTTTGACGTGATGCGTTCTACGCTGTTTTTCAGTGATTGAAACGTATATGGAAACGTTTCGTAATAACGCGTTTTAAGCCGAACTCTTCTGTCATCCAGGTTGTCAGTTGACAGTGGTGTGATCCCTACTATTTTTTCCCTTCGCGCTATCCCATACTCGGTAGCCGTGTTAATAAAAATATCATCTTGCAAGCTTTCTATATCATCCATCAGCTGATTGATATATTTTTCTCCTATATCAATCACTGCCTTCATAGATGGCAGTTCTGTCATCCATTCCGGTAGCTGTATTTCCCTTAGCTCAGCCATTACTCTGCCTCCGTAAATGATTTGTATTTTGGGATTTGATATGGTCCAACCTGCAGATTTGATGCATCCCCATTAATCGTTACTTCGGATACATCAAGTATATTTTCAACTGCCAGTAACGCTGATTCAATCCCTGAGATTCTTATAATTGCTGCATCCGTTTCCTGCCAGCCTTCACATATTTTTAAAATATATGCCCGGATAGCCTGGTCGATTGCATCCGATACATCTTCATATGATTTCCCTGATGTGTATTCTATTTTCGCTGTTACTGCACAGTCTACTGCTGTTACTGACTGTACTTTTACCTTATGTCCAATCGGCGCCAATCCGTACCCTGCTCCTTCTGACGCTTCCGGATCTATCTCCTCTTTCAGTGTTTTTAACAGCTCTCCCGACACCACGCCATAATCCGATGCCTGCACATAGCATGTGATATATTCTTCCCCGTCAATGCGTCGCGGTAGTTTTACCCCGCCTACACCATCTAACGATAGAATTACCTCCCTGTAATATGCCCTATTTCCAGCACACGCGCGTTCTGTCTGCCAGTTCAGCCTTCTTTCTCTGTAATCCTCTGTATCTTCTTCGTCCTCTCCTTTCGTTACCAATGCGGTTATTTTCCCATATTCAAATCCATCCAGCTGGTCAACTGGTTCAATATCTCCGATATATGTTCCTGGTGATTTTCCCACATCCTCTGCTTCAAAATTATAATTATAGATTGTTGCCCCCTGCAGTACTCCCGTTCCAAGATATTCCGTTGCGATATAGTTATATTCTGAATCGATTGCTGTAAATTCATCGCCTATTTCACACTTTGTATTCAGATACCCTGTGACCACTGCCTCCGTTCCTTCTCCGATTAGCAATCCTGCTTCCGCTCCAGACTCCTGCAGATGATCCCGATCCATCGTGTCCACCATCATGTTGTCATTGATATAGTCCAGCTGCGTATATGCATCTTCCAGCCTGACTGCTTGTTTTGCTATCGCTGTAGCAATAAAAGACCCCTCTGAAACATCTGCATCAACTTCTTCTGCGATATCATCCAACATTTCTTTTTGCAGATTTTCAAATGTGCGATCCTCATATCTTGACATTGCTATATTCCTCCTCTCCATATTCTGTATTTAGCTGGAAATTGCATACCCATCCATCTTTCGTATTTTCACAGGTAAATTCTGAAATTCCTGTCACATGAACGTTTTCTTTTAGGCAATCTTCTACCATGCGTTCCATTTCGGACTTGATGTACTCTGCATCATTTACTTTTTCTATCAACTCTTCCAGTTCCGACCCATAGTTTTCCGAAAATATTTCATAGCGATATCGTGCCGTCTGCAGTGCATGTTGTACCCAGATTTTCAGTGCCTCTCGATTACTTACTTTAATGCTTCCAATGTCTCCGTTTTTTATCCCGTATTCTCTATATTCTTTTTCTTCTAATTCAAGATCTACATCAAGAATTTCATCTTCCGTTTCAAATGGATACATTTTTGTTTCCTCTCGTTCCCATTGTGCTTTGCGCCGGCGCAACTGCTGCCGTCTATGTGATTTTCCCTAACAGAATATAATATGATTCGTCCGGCCGGAACAATATCACATCATCACCTGCATGCAGATCTGGCATATGCTCTCTGTTTAGCTGCATATAGTCCTCTATATCAATGACCTGCGCCCCTATGATGATTTGGCCTTCCTCTGTCATTTGTCCGATACACATTCCCTTGTTGTTCGCTGTTTTTTCTGCCGCCTGCACCATCGCTGCTGCCAACAATGCCGGCCCATTTACCCTTTGCTTCATACGATTCTCCTTGCACTGTGATAATGCTGCAGATAATATCCGGTAAGTGTTGATTTCACTACAGTCTTTTTCCCACTTGAACAGTGCACAAATGTTTTATTTGATGTGGCTATTCCTACATGTGATGGTCCTGAACGATAGGTCCCTTGGAATATAATCAAATCTCCTCGTTTGATCTGGCTCCTTGGAATCTTAGTGCCTTTTTTCGCCTGAGCAATCGTATCACTTCCAATGTTTCGCCCAATTTGCTTAAAGCACCAGCATGTAAATCCAGAGCAGTCTGCTTTTCCGCCTGGAACATTTCTTGCCCCGAACACATACCTCACTTTTCCTATTTTCCCTTCTGCGATTTCGGCTACACGGTCTGCTTTTTTTGATATGTTTCCTGCCTGTTTAACCTCTTTTATGATTTGGGCTTCCCCATACTTTACTCCAAACCGTTCCGCTGCTGCCTTTGATGCCATTAAGATATCAAAATGGTATCTGCCATTTTGGAACTTGATTGCTCCGCCCCGATCAGTCACTTTGTATGTGGTTCCGTCAATGGATGATCCTGTTCCTTTCGGAATAATTTTCGTGTTAAATGCTATGGACCGTGGGGCCGCGCAAGTTCGTTTTGCTGGAACAAGTTTATGCCCCATGGCATCCCTATACCCGCCTTCCATACTGTTGTTTACCGGGTAATATGCTGTATACTTCGCCTTTACCGTCTTTTTCACTACTGTAGTTGTTTTTGTGTCAGATCCTGTACTACTGTTTTTGCTTGCGCTTGCCTCTGAATACTCCACCGACTCCATCACATTTTTAAAAGTTAGATCCAGCGTCATTGTATGATACCCGTTAGACCATTCATGTTGATCGGATTTAATCCAGTATGTAGCTGTTAAGCCACTTGCAGCATCGTATATTTTTATTCCACGCCCTGCGATACATGCCCATACACCGATCGCAGTCACTGATGCATTTCTATCTACTCCTTTTAATGTGTTTTTGGCTGCCTTTTTTGCACTTTTCCCTTTTTCTTTTTCGACAGATCCCTGGATCACGCCAAACCGCTTGATCCATGCCGTATTTTGTACGCTCCCTATCTTTTTTCCCTTGTCTGAATAAATGGCAACACGGTCGATCACTCCGCTGGCGTCCTCGGAATATTCTGCACTGGTCAGATGTGTGCTGCTGCTGAGTTTTAGATTCTGTACAACCTTCCCTTTCTCAATCACTTCCAGCTTAGTTCCATTCATCTGTACCATATATTGCTTTCCCGTGGTCTTATGTACCTTTTGATAGGATTTCAGAATAATGTTATATGGGCTCATCCCATTTGGTAGATATTTTGCTATCCGTTGTTTTGTCTGGATAATCTCCCCTGTTTTTATTTTGAAATCCTTGCAGACCGCTCTTGTGATATATTCCGGTGTCTTATTTTTAAACCGATACGATGCCTCTGATTGCAGAAGATTATACAGGTAGTCGTTTGCAGAAAATTCCAGCTCTCCAATCTCTGATTTCTGTTCACGATTTACCACGCGCCCCACAAATTTCAGTGTTTTTTCGTGATAAAAATATATCGCATCTCCATTCCGTATTGCCGGTGCGAAAAAGTTTTTATCGTATGGATTATTTGCACAGGAAAAACTAAGCGTTCGTGCCGCCTGCGTATCTGATCCTGTCCAAGTTACCTTTGTGACTCGTTTTGTAATATCCTGATTTTTCCCTGTTTTATATGATCTCCAAACAATCTTAATGGCCAAATCTTACCCTCCATTTTTTATAACCAGTTTTGTCTTTGCCGGTATGGTTTTCAAAAGAGGTGACAGCCTCTTATATTTTTTTGCCGCATTCGTATTTTTCTTTCTTTTTTTCTTGTATTCATTCATAAATACTTTTGTCAGCTTCTTTTTATTCAACTTATATAAACTATTTGCTTTGCTGGCAGACCCAAGCTTCTTTTTTGCTATTTTTTTCAATGTATCTCCGGCTTTGCATGTATATGTGATTGATTTCTGCTGCTTCTTTGATCTTGCATACGGATTCCGATATTCTTTAATATCAATGGTATAGTCCACATCTCCTGTTCCATCTTTTTCCGAATAGGTAAATCCTTCAATCGTGCATAACATATTTATGTTCGTTGATGTAATAACCAGTCTGCATATTTTCCCTTGCATTCTCTGTATTTCTTTTACATACGTATATGGATCTTTCAGGCTTCCTTGCGACACGGATACATAGGATGCATTGTACTGTTTCGGGAAAAATGAACTGATCGGGATGGTTTTCAGGTTGCGTTTCCCGATCAGATTCACTTCCCCATAGGAATTGATATTTAATGTACTATTATTCCATGCTCCGCTGATCTCAAAGTTTTCTGGCAGCACTGGCAACACTATCCGGCTTTTTTCATTTCCTTCCAGCTTAATCGATATCTGCATGATTCCTCCTACATATTTTCCAGTGCTAATTTCACTTTATATGCCAGCTCACTTGCTACTTCATTCACTTCCTCTGTATCTCTTACATAAATTGCATTTCCTGTGATATAAATCTTAACACTGCTTTTTTTCGCCATTTTTTTTGATACATCATGTGGAATGACTCTTGTCCCCCGCGGAAGGTCAATAATCTCGCCACCTTTTTCATTGACGTGAGCCGGTCCGCCTTTCCAGTTATTGGTTCCTCTTGCCAGATACGGAATTGTGTTGAAATGGAACCCCAGATTCTTTCCTCCTACTTTTGGCACCCAATCCGGGATGGTAACTGCAAGTTTGTTTATCCCGCCTATTGCCGTATTTACTAACGCAATCATTCCGTTTAACGGGGCTTTTGCTATTGTCTTTAACCCGCTCAATATCGTTCCGAAAATATCCACTACATCCTTCCATGCTGCTTTCCAATTCCCTTTGAATACATTTTTCACAAAATCTGTGATTTTCGTGAGTATCTTGATCTGATCCTTCACACCTTTCTGCATCCAGCCTGGCATCTTGTCATATGCTGCTTTTGCTAAAAGCAATCCTTTCTTCCATCCTTTCTGGAATTTCCCTTTGACATGGTTTGCTATCCCAGTAAAAACTCCTTTGATGCCTTTCCCTATGGTTTTCATTTTTTTTGCTGTTTTTTTGAAAAATCCAACGATTTTATCCCAGTTTTTATAGATCACAAGCGCCACAACTGCAATTCCCGCAATTACGCCTATGATCACAAGCAGCATGGGATTTGTTGCTACAATCGATAGAATTCCAAATCGAACTGCTCCAAATGCTTTAGAAATTCCACCCATCATTGTTGGCAGTTTTGTTACGATTCCGCCAATCATTGTTGATCCTTTTCCCGCGATTTTAAGTACAGGTCCTGCTACTGCCACTATCCCTAGCAGCTTTACTATCAGATCTTTCTGCCCCTTGGAAAGTCCATTAAATTTATTTGCCAATCGGTCCCCAAACTTCAACCCTTTTTCTATGTATGGCATAATAATTGGCAATACAGTTGACCCCAGTTTGATTAAGTCATTTCTTAAGCGGTTGATCTGCTTATTTAATTTTGCCTGATCTGTTTTCCCTAGTTTCCCCAGTGCTGTCTTTGTTGTCCCCGCTGCTTTCTCCGTTGATTTCAGAGCCTTGTTCAGGTCTTTTTGATGTTTGATCATTGTATTGGCAGCCTTCGCAGAATTGGAGTTTTTAAATACATCCGAAAACTTTGTACCTGTTTTCTTTGCCTGCTTCTGCAAAATCTGCAGGACATCACCTGTAGATTTCCCTGATTTCATCAGCTCTGCAAAGCTTTTTCCGGTGGCCGTTTTTAACATCTTTGATGCTGTTGTCCCGCTTTTACCCAATTCGTTATACATCGAATTCAGGTATGTGGTTGAGCTTTTTGCATTGATACCATTTTTTGTTAATTCAATGTATCCTGCTGATAAATCTTTCAGGCCGACATTATAAGCGGATGCCGTTGGAATCACTTTGCCCATAGACCCGGCCAACTGATCCACTGTCACTTTACCTTTGTTCTGCGTATTAATCAGCACATCACTAATTTCTGTCAGCGATCCTGCACTTTTTCCATACGCATTATGGATTGTGGTGAGCACATCCATTGCGCTTCCTACATCGGTAAATCCGGCCTTTGACAAATTAATCGCACTATTTACCGCCTTTACTGCGTTTTTCGTGCTCTGGCCAGCTGAAATAGCCTGATACGTCTGTTCTGCGACATCCTTTGCCGCTACGCCTGTCTTATCTGATGTGGCCATGATCTGCTTTTCCAGTTCTTTCATAGGAACTTGCGAGCTATCTGCAATCGTTGCTACTTTCGCCATACCACTTTCAAAATCCATGTATGTTTTCCCTGCCGCAACCCCGACTGCTGCGAGCGGTGCTGTAAATGCTTTTGTCATTCCGGATCCAGCTTTGCTTAATCCGGCACCTACTTTTTGGAATTTCCCTCCGATCTGATTCGCCTTGCGCTGCTGCGCAGACATACGCGCTATCGATTTATTTATGCCAGGCGTAAATTCGTCCTTATACCTCAGCACGGCTTCTATTACCCTTACTCCCATTTATGCCTCCATGATTTGTTCTAACTCCTGGTTCTCTCTATTTCTATCCTCAACATATTTTTTTAGAAGGGCCCGTGTTACCAACTGCTCCGCATCAGACATTTCAAAGTATACGCTCGGCTTCCATTTGAAATAACGGAAAAGGAGGTAGTATATTTCTACCTCCCAATCCGTTTCTATCAGTTTTTTATTGCGTCCTCCGTATCCTCGTCATCGTCCATCCCGCATAGTCCCATAATTTCATCAGAAATTTTTGTAATTTCTGTGTCAAATAGCCGTTCTGCCAGGTCTTTCGGTGTCTGCGCTCCAAAATGAGTCTGCAGATCCTTGTTTTTCATGTCCGGTTCTTTCATTCCTTCTACGATTACCATCAACTGTGCATCAATGGACCGTTCAAAATTATAATTCCCTTTTTTATCCATCTGAATCGAGAGCAACTGATTTAATCTCCGCTTTGGGATGCTCTGGATCGTGATTTCTACCGGATCCATGCTTCCAGTCAGCTCTGTAAGCCTGTCTGATTTCAGTTTTTTTGTTTTACGTTCCATCAGTTTCGATGGATCTGCCTCCATTAATTTATCAATTAAGTTCATGTGTCCTCCTATGCATCATATGGCTGTGTGAATGTAGTATCTATGGTGTCGATCAGATCCCAGTCATCAAATGTAAATGCGATTGACTCTTCTCCCAGTTTTCCTGCTTCGAAATCAACTAGTGTCAACTCGTCAAAACTACAATTTTTCAGTAATACTTTTTCTGCTCCAAACGAATCAGGGTCTGCTAATTTTGATATAATATTGCACTGCGCCTGTTTTCCCTGTTTTAATGCAGTGTTAATCATTTTCATGATATACGATCTGACTTTATTGCATTTTAAAGTGCCCTTTCCTGATATTCCTGTAACTTTCTGTCCTTTTCCTAATTTCCGTACCATCTGCACATCTGATTTATCGATGCTTACTTTTGCTTCCAGCCCGGTTACTTCTGCTATATATTCGTCATCAACCCATACCTCGCCATAGGTTCCGTTGATCACTCGCTCGGCTCCGTAAATGTTCTGCATCTTAACCTCCTGTTAAATCGCGATATTTACTGTAATATCTTCCATCGCCTCAACTATTTTTACTGTTGCTTTTAGGTAAACCTCTGTTCCTGTCAACGCTGTTTTTATTTCATAATCTGACATATCTGCCACCGCATATTTATTCTTTTTAAGCCATGCGCGGTTTGCATCTAAATCTAGTTCGCACTTTCCAGACTCTAACGCACCTTCTGTAATCATTTTTTCAAAATATGCATTGATAGCCGTCACCAGCAAAGTCTTATTGTCGTACGTATTTTCATACTTTCCGATATAGTTATCCTCTGCCATCCGGCGAATGTCGTATTCGATCAGGTCCATGGTTTTTACAACACGTATCTTTTTCCATACATCTGACTTTCCATCCGTCTTACTGGTGAGCGAATTCACCCCTCTGGCCACTTTCACTTTTTCTCCATCCCAGAAAACAATAAACTTGCCAGCGTCAATTGCTGCAGATACTTCTGAACGTTTTTTGTGCTCACATGCTGCAAGTTCCGGAAGTGTACAGAATGTTGCTGACGCATTCAGTGGGACGCTTGCAACCAGTCCAGCGATCCTTGCGCAGTATTTTTCTGCCGTATATGTCTTTCCATTGATGTCTGTAACGGAATCTGTAGCGTAATTGATTACTCCCACATAGTCAGAATTTGTATCTGGCAGTACCAACTGTATAGTTGATAGATTATTTTCTTCCCGTTCCGATTTTAACCAATTCACAACTTCTTCTGTCTTATTATCCTCTGCGATTGATGGAATCGCTAAAAAATCCACATCAGAAGACAGCATGAATTCCAGTGCGTCTGTATAGTCCACTGATTCGCTTGCCTTAGGAATAATGTATGCCTCGACTTTCCTTGTCCGTTGATCTTCTGCATACCCAAGCAGAGCCAGCCTGATCTGGTCTTGGTTGTCTGCTGATAGCGTTCCTGGGATGTCTGCCTGTGTGGATACCACTACAGGATTTGTATCAGGTACGGTATCTTTTAAAATCAGCCCAACCACTCCATGTTCTGCTCTATTTGCTGTTGTTTCTGCTGCCTCTTTGAACAGCACAGTTACTGATGGTAATCCCATGATTCTCCTCCTACTCTAATTTTGTTTCATTTACTACATGTTCCATAGTCTGCAGCTGTGCTGCTTCTGCTGTCATATCGTGATATTCTAAATCAAACTCTATTTCCAATATGTTTTTCGCAGTCCCAATATAGGAATATGTGAATCCATCTGCCTTTAAATAACGCATCTGTGCAGAATCCGGATCTTTCACCGGCAATACAAATCTATGCTTATGGTTTTTCTTTCCCACATTCGTCAGCATTTTCCGTATTGCGCCAACCTTCTCATACTGGTCAGTTTCATTGATTTCTTTTTGGAAATAATCGATCATCATGTTATACTTTTTCAATACTGTATTCGCACCAGCATCTTCTTCTGAAAGCAATAACAGGTTTACGAAAAAACATGGCGGTATATATCCTTCTGTCACCTCGATGCCATACCGGCGAATATCTGGCCATCTGACTTTTAGCAGCTCATTTACCGCTTTTTTCAATGTTTTCTCTGTGATCATAAATTATGCCCCTCCAGCGATTTATCCCGCACTCTTTTCATTGCTGCTTCTAAGTGTGGTACGATTTCCTCTGATTCCTTTTTAACCGCCTGGATCCCTGGTACAAATCCTTTCGTACGTCCACCGTCTGAACGGTTTACTTTCCTTCCGTATTGATCTCTTGTTGTGTATGGCATTACAATCACGTGCCCGTCTTCAATCAGATGCCAGTGTGGATTTTTCCCATGTTTTTCGCCGGAAAATTCTGCCTTCAGATCAATGCCCTTTCCGGAGATCGGCATCGAAAATCCGCTCGTCAGATTGTCATCCGAATCCACCTGGCTTTTTACATCTTTTCGGATATCTCGCAGAAATTTGTTTCTTACTTTTCGCATTTCTTCTTTGGCTATAACTGGGGCTTCTTCCACCGCTGCTGCCAGATCTTTTTGTAGTTCCTCAAATCCAATCAGCTGCAGTCCGGAATCTTTATAAATTTTCAATGACGTTCACCTCATCTGTCTGCTTTTCTTCTTCGCACTGCAGTTCCATATACTCATGCCTTTCGTACACATCATTGATATCCTTGATATTGAATATCCTTCCACCGTATTTGATCCTCATTTCTTCCGATATTCCCTTCAGATACCGAATTATGATTTTATACGTTGATTTTGGCCGCAGTTTCTTTGCTTCCCAGTATTCGCTACCGCGAAGCTCCCTGACCTCTGCATGCACTGTTTTGAAATCTTCCCAACCCTGTTTGTTTTGTTCTAGCTCATCTTCCTGATATGTTATCCTTTGGATTGTTATTTTTTGCCGCATCCGCCCCGCATTAACCATCATCGCTCTCACCTCCAAATTCCTTTGCTTTGTAAAGCGATGATAATGCGATGTGGTCCAGGATGGTCTGCGCTGCCATTGTTACCGGCAGCGCATGTATATTTTCTGTAGTCACGGATCCCCGATGATCATACCAATCAAGCACCAGCATTTTCACTACCAGTGCATACAGTTGATCCTTTTCTATAAATTCTTTTCCTGTTTCAACCTCACATTTTCGTATGGCGGCTTCTGTCAGTCCTTTTATTTCCTCCTCTTCCTCATCATCAACACGACAGTAATTCAATGCCGATTTCAAATATTCGTTACTGACTGACATTCACTTTTTCCTCCGTTATGCCGTTTTCTTTGTAAGTGTCACTAAGCTATTCACATCAATCACTTCACCATCTGCGATCATTACCGCTTTGGTTTTCTGATCTTCTGTGTCCCAGTCCTCCTTCTGGGATACGCGCATTGCGTAATTTGTATTCAGCATATAATCTTCCATGCGGAAAATGCATGCCACTACTGTATCCTGTGTCAACGTTGCGTTGATTGATGTCATATAATCGTTGCAGATTACCTTTCTGCCCAGAAGACTCCGTTCCGGCATCCCGTTAATTCCGTAATTGATCCGCGCAATTGGCTGTCCATTGCTATCAACCATCCCAACAAATTCCATAAATGTTTTTTTAGTCATCAGCCAAACTGCGCCTGTTTCATATGCTAACGGCAGCATACCTTCTGCTTTTGTCAGTGTTGCGTAATCCAGAGACTTTGTTTTCGCAATGTCAATGTTCTGCCCTTCCGGCGCCGTTTCTTTCAGAATTCCTTTCGGCATGCCCGATCCTGTTCCATTGAGCATGGAATTTTCCAGTGCCTTTACCATGGCGTCTGCTACCTGTTTGACAAAAAGTGTCTCAAACAGTTCCAGGCTCATAACTGCCGCTTCCAGTGTTAATGAAATTTCGCACCGCAGCTTATTTCCATTAATAGAAATTTTATCCGTTGTTTTTCCCTGCACGTCGGAACCTTTTCCTTCCGCTACCCATGTCGCAATCGGTTTAACGGCAGATTTTGGTACTACAGCACCTGGTGCAAAAGATGTCTGTGTTACCAGCGGAAGGATCATTCCGATCGCTTCCATTCTTTCCACGATTCTCTGCACCACTACCGGGCTAATGACAGCCTGGTTCCCTGATGTTTTTGCCGGGCCTGCTTCATTTGAAAATTTCACCGGCATCGGCTTCCCATTCATGAAATTCATAAATGCCGTCCTATATTCCACAGAATTATAGATATCTTCCGGCTGCATATCAGTATGTTCATCTTCTGCATAACCTGTAATCCCATTAGGTACACTATTCATCGCTTCCAGATTTGCCTGTGCTTTTGCAGCTGCTTCAAATGCATCGTCCAGGTTCTTAATTTCATCCATCTTCGCATTCGCTTCTTCAATTTTTCCTTCGTTAATCATGTTCTGTGCTTCCGCATACAGTTCATTTCTTTTTCTTTCGTATTCTTTTCTGTTCATTTTTTCAAATTCCTTTCATTCCTAATAATTTCAGTTTTGTTTTTGCTACATTTATTTGGTCCTCATTGGCTTTCGCCTCTGATTTACAAATCATTTGTTTTAATTCTGCCAGTTTTTCTTGTGGGATCATTGACTTTTCCGCATTCATGTACACCTGATTTGGAGCGCTGAACATCACTCGATCTACGAACCCCTTCTCTACTGCTTCTTTTGCAGATAGATATGTCTCATGGTCCATCATTTCCTGCAGCTGGTCCGCCGACATCCCTGTCTTTTCCATATATGCATTGATAATTGACTGGTTCAATGCTTTTAACGCATCCCCCATATCATGCATATCCTGGTAATCACCATCTCCACATGCGCGGACATTATGGATCATAAATACACCCACAGGACTAATTTCTGAATCTGCTGCGGACGCTATCACTGATGCCGCAGAGCATGCATGGCCTGTAATTTTTATATGGACATTTCCTGCGTAATCCCTTAACAGGGAATAGATCTGCGCCCCTTCGCTAACTATCCCACCCGGCGAATTAATATAAACATCAACGTCTTCACCCGCTGCCTCATCAAGAGATTTTTTCACTTTGGCAACTGTTGTATTTTCCATTCCCAGCCAG
>AUXO016958660.1_pt1 | contig 14470 bp, 16 predicted proteins | sample 768731 | NCBI WGS metagenome assembly AUXO01 (sample SAMN02715735, study PRJNA202380) | gut metagenome | biome: sheep rumen | host: Ovis aries | place: New Zealand: Palmerston North | reverse complement strand
ATTTATATCCCAGATGGTGGTGGCAGGAATGGTGTTTCGGCCAAATCCCTTGAATTGGAGGAAGTAAATGGCAGAATGATGTGTCGATTGCAGTCAAGAATGAATGGAATGGATGTATTCGCATTTGCTATTTCTACAGCTCCTAAGTCAATTAAAAAGGCGATGGAGCATTTTGGAAAAACGTTTGATGACATAGATTACTGTATCCTCCACCAGGCTAATCTACAGATAGATGAAGTTATACGAGGAAAACTTAAACTTCCGGAAGAGAAAGTCCCGTATAGTTTGAGAAAATTTGCAAACACTTCTTCTGCCACAATCCCAATTACTATTAATACAGAATTACGAGGGAAAATAGAGAACAAGCGAACTCGTTTTGTGTGTTGTGGATTTGGTATTGGATTGTCGTGGGGTACTGTGATATTTGATACGGAGAATATTGTGTTATCTGATTTGGTAGAAATATAAAAAATATGGAGTACAACCCTTATTCTCTTGTGGGAAAAACGATTCTGGTAACAGGCGCATCATCAGGAATCGGACAAACTACTGCTATTGAGTGCTCAAAATTTGGCGCGAATCTGGTTATTACTGGACGAAATGAAGAGCGCTTGACAAAAACCTTTTCGAGTTTAAATGGGACAGGGCATTCAATGATTGTGGCAGATCTTGATGAAGATGATTCTATCTCATCTTTAGTCAATGAGGTTCCGCTTTTGGACGGCTTGAGTTGTAATGCGGGAATTGGGGTTGGATCAAAGCCTGTTGCATTTTATAAGAAGAAGGATCTTGATAAAATTTTTCAGACAAATACATATTCTGCGCCATTACTGATAAAGGGCCTTCTGAAAAAGAAAAAGTTAAATAACCCTTCGTCAATAGTACTGACATCTTCTATTGAGGGTAATAGTGTTACCTCTATTGGAAATGGTTTATATGGGATGACGAAGGCTGCATTGAGTGCGTATTCACGAACAGTTGCATTGGAGCTTGCCCCCAAAAATATAAGGTGTAACGTCGTAACACCAGGGATGGTCAACACTCCTCTTATTGCACCCACAGGTGATCTTACAGAGGAGCAACTGAAAGCTGATGAGCAAAGGTATCCGCTAGGACGCTATGGTAATCCACAGGATATAGCATGGGCTATTATTTATCTTCTTTCTGATGCATCATGTTGGATGACAGGTTCAACAATAAAAATAGATGGTGGCTTTTCGTTAGTATAATATTAATAATAAAGACAATTTAAAATGGAAGAATTAATTCAAAAATTAGCAGATCTTTTGGAAGTTGAAGTTTTGGATACTACCAAGAAGTTTAGTGATTATGAAGAATGGGACTCTCTTGCCGGCCTTTCATTGATAGCCATGTTGGATTCCGATTATGAAATCACGATGAATGGTAAAGAGGTTGCTTCGTTCGATAGTATAGAGGCTTTCTGCAAAGAAGTGCTTTCCCGTAAGAAATAATATGGAAAAGTATACACTTATAACTGGTGCATCATCCGGAATGGGCGCGCTTTGCGCAAAGCATTTCTCTAGTTCTCGTAAACTCATATTAGCAAGTGAGAATTTAGAGGATTTACAGGCAGTTCGTGATGAATGTGAGAATTCTCAGCAGCATTTGTTATGGCATTGCAATTTTGGTGAAGAACGTGACACCATCTTGCAGTCTCTAACAAACTTGCTCAAGGAGCATGATGCTGTAGTAGAACAGTATGTTCACTTTGCGGGGGTGTTAAAATTGATGCCATTAAAGACTTTTTCGATACCCAATATCGATTTGATTTTTAATGTCAATTTCTTCTCGATATTGGAAGTTATAAAAGCACTTCTTAAGAAGAGTAACTACAAGGCACTGAACAATATTGTTCTTATTTCATCATTTGCAAGTGTTCGAGGAGAGGCTGGTAACTCCATATATGCTGCATCTAAGGGCGCAATTAATTCTTTAGTATATACTTTGGCAAGAGAACTCGCACCCGATATTCGCATCAATGCCCTAATGCCTGGGGCAGTGGAAATACCGATGGCCAAAGCGAATCTTGATGAGAATTATCTAAACGATACTCTTAAAGATACGCCATTAGGATGGGTATCCCAGCAGGACGTAGTGGATTACGTTGAGTTCCTATTAAGTAATAAGGCAAGAAGAATCACCGGTCAAACATTGTTTATTGACGGTGGCCGAAGCACAAAATAGTTCATTTGATTGATGATTAAAGTTCACCGAATAGTCAATACCCCCGTTCCTTCTAATTGTTTTGTTTTATTTGATAAGTCAGTTAACTTTGATTGTATTATCGTCGACCCAGGAACAAAAGAGAACGTGGAACTAATAGCGTATATTTCAGAACAAGAACTGGTGCCAGCCTACATCCTCCTAACGCATGAGCATTTTGATCATTGTTGGGGCGTGAATGAGTTAATATCTTTATATCATGTTCCAATAGTCTGCTCAAAGTTCTGCGCAGAGGCAATTAAAGATTCAAAAAAGAATTGCTCGGTCTTTTATGATAATCTAGAGGCTTTTGAAATTGATTCGGAAACTATTAGCGTTGAGGATTTGAACTTCAAGTTATTTTGGGGAAGTTACGAGGTAAAGTTCTACTTGACGCCTGGGCACACTGACGCAAGTATTAGCTTTACAATAGGGGAGTGCCTATTCACTGGAGACGCATTGATAAAAGATACGCGGACTGTGACGAAATTGCCAACGGGATCAATGGTTAAACTTAAAGAATTATTAGAGCAACTGAAAAGGATGAAGGGCTATGGTTTTGAGATCTATCCCGGTCATGGTGATGTGTTTGAGTTGGATGGGTATGATTTAGACAAGATGACGATGGGACAGATTGACCATAACTGTTTATAATATTGCTAAATGGCAGAGCAGAGTCTAAAAGATAAAACCGTTAAAGGGACGTTTTGGAGCGCAGCAGATGCATTCCTAGGGCAGGGTGTAACATTTGTTGTTGGTATCGTCTTGGCCCGATTGCTGACGCCAGAGGAATTTGGACTAGTTGGTATAGTGCTTGTTTTTGTTGTTGTGCTTAGCGGCATCGTGGATGCAGGCTTTTCACAAGCTTTGATACGTAAAAAAAATACTACTGAAGATGACTACAATACATTGTTCATCGTTAATTTTGCTGCAAGTATTATTTTATTCGTACTTTTATACATAGTATCTCCTTTTATCGCAGATTTCTTTTCGCGCACAGAACTTACCGCTTTAACAAGGGTTACAGGATTGGTATTATTATTTCAAGCATTGTCTATAGCGCAGACAACCATTCTTGCCATAAAGATTGATTTTAAGACCAAAACCAAGGCTTCTGTTATATCATCAGTATTGAGCGGTATTATTGGTGTTGCGATGGCTTTTTGGGGGTATGGAGTATGGGCATTGGTTGGACAAAGGCTATCAGCTACCCTTATATATACCTTATGTATGTGGATATTAGTAAGTTGGTGCCCAAGGCCAAAATTTAATTTGGAAAGTTTTCATTACATGTGGGGATTTGGCTGGAAATTATTATTATCAGGCATATTAAATAACGTATGGAATCAGCTTTATCAAGTTGTTGTGGGCAAGTTTTATTGCCCATCATCTTTAGGGCAATATACGCGATCTGAGCAGTTTGCTAATGTTTTTTCAGGTAATCTAACTAATATTGTGTTACGTGTCAGCTATCCTGCACTATCACAATTGCAAGATGATAAAAAACGAATGACGGAAGCTTATCGTAGAATTATAAAAATAACGATGTTTGTTACTGTAAACCTAATGTTTTGCTTAGGTGCAATTTCAGATCCTCTAATATATTGTTTCATTGGACCACAGTGGTACGAAGCTGCTTCTTTTTTGCCTTTGATATGTGTATCATTATCATTTTACCCTTTACAAGCTATTAACCTTAATATGATTCAGATACAGGGGAGGACCGATATATTCCTTATTATTGAATTTATAAAGAAAATAGTTGCAATTGGCCCTTTACTTCTAGGTGTATTTCTAAACATATACTGGATGCTTATAGGTAGTATTTTTTCAAGTTTTATTTGTTTTTTTATTAACAGTAATTATTCAGGGAGGTCCTTGGGCTACACTTCTTTAATGCAGCTTAGAGATGTTGCTCCTGCTTTTATTGAAGCCACAGCCATTGCATTCACTATATTTTTTCTAAATTATTTGCCCTATTCTAATTGGTTCATATTGTTTCTGCAAGTTTTCGTGGCTTTAACTTTATTTTTGGCAATTAACGAATTAATAAAACTCCCTGAATACATAGAGGTAAAGGCTATGATTAAGAACTTTGTTCGTAGAAAAACCATATAAAATATGCAATCTGAGATAATTGGGAAAAAGCAAAAATACTTATGAGAGATAATAGAATATTATATGCGCCTGTACTTATTCCAACGTTAAATCGTTATGAGCATTTTAAAGATTGCTTTGAATCGTTAACACGCTGCACTGGAGCTGAATATACTGATGTATATATAGGCTTGGATTATCCTCCAAATGATAAATATGTTGAAGGTTGGGAGAAAATAAATAGTTTTTTAAAGGAAAAAGAACAATATCATCCATTCCGTTCACTAAGCGTATTTAGGAGGTGTAGTAATTGTGGAGTTAGTGGCCCACGTAGTAATGGCAATTTGTTGGTAGAGTCAATAAAGGCTAAATACGATAGATATATATTCACTGAAGATGACAATGTCTTTAGTCCTAACTTTCTAGAGTATATTAACAAAGGCTTTTCAAAATACAATAATGATCCAACAGTATTTGCCATTGTGGGTTATGCCCATTCGTATAAATTTAGACATGGCGAGAATAACCATTATCGTCATAATACAGATTTATCTGCATGGGGGATTGGTTATTGGCTTGAAAAGAACAAAAAACTATCAAGTTTCGTCGAAAATAATGGCTTTAAGAAAACTTTCTCTTGGAAAAATATAAAGAAAGTAAAGGAACATGGTTGGTACAGACTTTTTGAATATATTCATGCCATAACTCATAAAGGCTATTTATGGGTAACTGATGGAGTTATGACAAGCTATTTGATTATTAATGATATGCATGTAATTGTCCCAACAGTATCGAAGGTGAGAAATCAGGGGTGGGACAATAGCGGTTGTTCTTCAGAGTGGGCAAAAATTATGGGTAAAAATGTTGCTATAAAACATATGAATCAAAAGATAGATACTGATTTACATTTTGACTATATAGGAGATGATAGAAACTACATGGAGTACAACAATAAAATAGCAGTAAATGAAAGTGACGGCTATATGTCTTTTTTTTCATTTGTCCGAACTTTAATGATTCTGGTTATAAAAAAACTTAAGCCATTCAAAATCAAAACAGATGAATAAACAAGTAATTAAATATTCAATATTACTCATCATAGCAACTCTTCTGACACGTTCTTTTGGTCATGCAGGTAATATAATTTATTATTCTGTTGTAACAATGCTGTATTTATCTCAAAAAAAAAAATTGGTTGTAGGAAGAATAAAAACACTACTTTTTCCAATTGTATTTTCAATGGCCATAGGCATTTTTCTAAAACCTTATACGCTTTATGAGGTTTTTAGAGATGCATTTTACCTTTTTTCTCCTATAATCATGCTTATGTTGGGTGAAATATTTGCAAAGAAGTTGAATACCCAATCATTCCTTTTGATGATAGTTGTTGTCGGTTCTTTTTTTTCTATATTTAATATAATCGGAAATTTTGCTACTTCAGGATTAAGTATTTTGATAGACCCTCGATCAATACGAGATGGCGATAGTTACTTTGGTTTTGTAAATTATTTCGGGTTGCTCGCTTTTTTGGTGCTTTTTTATTGGGAATTTTGTTTAAAAAAGAATCTTACAAATTATGATAAGTTTTTATTGGTTTTAAATTCACTTGCAATTTATTTTTCTGGTAGCCGAACGTATTGGCTCTCAGTTGCAGTTGTCATTCTTTTGATGTACTACCCAACGTTGAAGAAAAACCGAAAGTCTTTGATTATTGCAGTTCTTCTTATCTTCTTCTTCGCTATTTTTATTGCGACATCATCCAATTATGCAACGTCAATGATACGCCATTCTGCCGAAGAAATGACTATGGGAGATTATGATACCGACTCTGATAAAAATGATAATTACAGAGGGTACGAAGCTTTTATGGCAATGAATGAATATTTACATTATTCCGATTTCTACAAGCTATTTGGTGGAGGTATGGGTGCAACGGTAGACATGGGACCAAATTCGCCAGTAGGTATTCAGTATATTCCGGTATTACATAACGGTTATCCATATTTACTTATTAAGATGGGCGTTATTGGTTTTGTTTTATTCCTGACGTTTTTCTTTAGACTGATAATACGTTATAAGAAATGGCATGTCAATATTAAATATGGAGATATACATTTCTGGCGTGTGATTTCATATGGAAGTTTAATAACCATATTAATAATGCATTTCTCCGTAAATGCCATTTTTAATGGTTGGTATAACACCTCGTTAATATTTATAGGTTATACTTTAACATATATGACATGGAAGAAACGACAATTTCAATAAACATATCGGTAATTATAGTAAATTACAACACTTCAAAATTATTAAAGCAGTGTCTTGAATCACTTTATAGTAATACAAAAGACGTTAAATTTGAAGTAATTGTAGTTGACAATAATTCGCAAGACGATTCTGTTAACATGGTGAAAACAGATTATCCTTCAGTTGTTTTAGTGGAACCAGGAGAGAACCTTGGATTTGGGCGTGCCAACAACTTGGGTGCAGAAATGGCTAGAGGAAAATATTTGTTCTTATTGAATTCAGACACAATCGTTAACAATAACGCCCTTTCAATTTTCTACGATTTCATGGAAAATCATGGAGGTGTTGGAGCGGTTGGCTGCTGGCTTAAAGATGTTAACGAATGTCCCAACCGATCGTATGGATACTTTCCTTCAATTCTGACAGAAATTGAGTATATAATAGACAAAATAAAAGAGCGTATAGGTTTCCGATCGGCAAAAGAATGTGATAAATGCAAAAGAGTAGATTATATAATGGGAGCTGACTTGTTTGTCAGGTCCAGCCTTTTTCGCCAATTAGGTGGTTTTGACCCCTATTTTTTCATGTATTATGAAGAAACCGATTTGCAATATAGAATGAAAGCTGCTGGTTTTGAGCGGGTTGTAATAAGTGGTCCCGATATAGTACATCTTGACGGAGGTAGTTTTTCATCGAATGGACTAACGCCCAATCGTTTTAAAATGTCACAAAAGAGTTTCAATTATTATGCACAGAAAAACTATTCTTTCATTCATTGGCTGGTATTTCGATTATTCATCATTATCTGGCGTGCAAGTATGCTTTTAACACTAAAAAAATGGCCATTAAAAGAGAGGTGGGAAGGTTACAAATTAGTTCTATTAAATACGCAATAAAAAAATGAAGAATATATTAGTTTTGGCATATGCGATTTCTCCAACACGTGGTTCGGAGTATTCTGTAGCATGGAATTATGTGAAGTACATGTCCCAGAATAACAAATTAACTGTTTTGTTTGGTATTGCGGGTGACCATATGGGTGACTTCGAAGAAATGCAAGAATGTATAAAAGAAAGTCCTTTTGATAATGTTACATTTATCCCAGTTTATCCCAACAGACTAGCAAACAATTTGAATTGGCTGAACAGACACAACCTATTCGTATATACGTTTTATTTGGCGTATAGGGTTTGGCATAAACAAGTTTATAAAGTAGCAAAAGAGCTTATTACGAAAGAAGAATTTGATCTTATACATTACCTCAACCCAATTGGTTACAGAGAGCCTGGCTACTTATGGAAACTCGGGCTTCCCTATATGTGGGGCCCAATTAGCGGTGCGAAAACAATACCTTGGACCTTGTTCAAGAATCTGTCTCTTATGGCCACCCTTAAATATGGTTTTCATAATGTTGCAAATAGTATCCAATTACGAGCGAAACATAGGATTAAGAAGGCAATTTCCAAAACTGATTTACTGTTAGCCGCCACTACAGAGAATCAAGTTATTTTTAATAAAGTATATAAAAAGCGATGTGGCTACCTTCCGGAAAATTGCATAATTGGTCAAACAGTCTTGGATGAATCTAAGTTCGCGAATGTCCGTGATTGTATTAACATGATATTTGTCGGACGGTTGGACTTTGGTAAAAATTTATTGATGTTTTTTCATGCCCTAAAACAAGTTGAGAGATTAGATAGGATACATTTCGATATAGTAGGTGATGGTCCATTACGTGAACAACTTGAAAAACTTACGAATGAAATAGGTTTAAGTGGAAGTGTTGTATTTCATGGGAAATTGCCACGTGAGGAGGCCGTGGCAAAGTTTAATGGAGCTCACTTACATATTATCACTAGTATACGAGAAGGGAATCCAACTACTATATGGGAGGCTATGAGTTATGGCGTTCCTACATTAACACTAGATCATTGTGGCATGCGTGACATAGTGAAAGAAACAACAGGGTTTAAAGTCCCTCTTTCATCTGATTATCAAGAAATGGTGAACAAAATAACCGAAATTATTAATGAAATAGTTGAGAATCCTTCAATTCTAGAAGAAAAAGCAAAAGCGGTTATTCAAGATGCAGGTAATTACATGTGGGCAGATCGAACTGTGTTTTTTGAAAAATGTTACAAAGAATGTATCACTAATCATAATTTGAATAAATGAAATTGTTTAATACATTATCATCCAAGTTACTAAAACGTGAAATAAAATATGATGAGCATATACCTTTGGGGTATATGTTGAGAACATTTTTTTCAAAATTTATTTGTTTTATATATGGCGTTTTAAGGCTCCATACATTTAAGCCGGTTTTTATACATCCGACCTCTGTTATTAAAGGTGGGTCTATGATAAAGTTTGGGAGAAATCTTAATATTGAAAGAAACTGTTATATAGATGCATTATCACTAGAAGGATTAAATATGGGAAATAATGTATCGATGGGATATCATACGTTTATTCGAATTACAGGGAGCTTGCAGAAGATTGGAAGAGGTATAAATATTGGCAATAATGTTGGTTTAGGAACTCATGGGTATTATGGATGTGGAGTGGGGTCGCTCGTAATAGGTGATGATTGTATTTTTGGTAATTACGTTAGTATACATCCGGAAAACCATAATTACTCGGATTTGGCGGTCCCAATCCGTCTTCAAGGTGTAAACTCATTAGGCGGAGTAAAAATAGGTAATGGGTGTTGGATTGGCGCCAAGGCGACTATTCTTGATGGTACAACAATTGGGAATGGTTGCATTGTGGCAGCTGGTGCGGTTGTTAAGGGAGAATTTCCGGATAATGTTATAATTGGCGGAGTGCCAGCTAAAATTATTAAACATAGATGAGATTGCTAGTTGATTGTCATGTGTTCGATGGTGCATTTCAAGGAACACGAACTTATCTTGAAGGGTTGTATACCCACATGACGCAGTATAAAGATATCGATTTCTTTTTTTCTGCACAGAATATAGCCCAACTCAAATCAATATTTGGAGAAGGTGAAAATATTCACTATATCCAATTAGAATCGTCAAACAAGTGGAAGCGTTTAGCAGTGGATTATTCGACTATTATTAAGGATAATCAGATAGATTACGCCCACTACCAGTACATTTCACCCCTTCGTAAGTGTTGTAGGGAAATAGTAACCTTACACGATTTACTTTTTATGGATTTTCCAAATTTCTTCACATTCCGTTATAAATTTCCCAAGCGCATTCTATTTAAAAGATCTGCAAAAAGAGCTGATATTTTGTTAACGGTATCTGAGTATTCCAAAGAATCCATTGCTAAGCATTTCAATATTGATAAAAACCGTATTTATATAACTTATAATAGTATTTTGCCTGCGGAAAATGCCGGTCTAAATATTGACATTAAAAGTAAATACGGGTTTGACAAATATATTCTTACTGTCAGTAGGATTGAACCTCGAAAGAATCATTTAGCACTACTAAAAGCATATGATGAATTGAGATTAGAACAAATGGGTTATCATTTGGTTATGGTAGGTACAAAAGATCTAGCATATAAGGATTTGTTTACATATTATGACAATCTCAACGAAAGCGTTAAGAGCAAAGTGCATTTTATGAAGGTGGATTTTGATGATTTAGTTGCACTTTATCGTCAGGCTGATCTTTTTGTGTTTCCATCTTTTGGAGAGGGGTTTGGAATACCTCCATTAGAATCCTTAGCTTATGGATGCCCTCTATTATGTTCAAATGCAACTGCTATGAATGAATTCAACCTGCCAGAAGAGATTACTTTTAATCCTTATAATGAGTCGGAGTTAAAATCAAAAATTATAAATCAATTAAAAAAACCTTCTGACTTGAGCATTGTAAGAGAGGAAGTATTAGCAAAATATAATTGGAAACAAATTGCAAGAGCTTATTATGCGGTTTTGGTAAACAAGTCGTAGCATTTAATCGATTATACACATTATAATTTCTTCTGCTTGTATAATATTTATTAATATGGTCCAGTATAAACAATGAAGTAAATTTATATTATGAAGAAAACGAAGTTGGCGATAGTAGGTGCACATGGATTACCTGCCAAGTATGGTGGTTATTGTACATTAGCGGAGTATCTTGCAGAATATAAACCTGACGATTTTGATGTCACGGTATATTGTGTCTCCGAAGAGTATGATGACCATCCAGATTCATATAAAGGTGTACACCTTGAATGGGTAAATCATCCTGCTCGTGGTATCAGTGCTTGGAAGTTCCATACTTACGGCATTAAACATGCCATAGCACATGGTGCAGACAAAATCCTTTTATGCGGTCCAAATGGTGGATTCACATTGCCTTTCTATAAAAAACATAGGGATAAATTCTATCTCAATGTAGGTGGTGTGGAATGGAAACGCAATAAGTATAACAGATTCATGCGTTGGGTAATGCGTACCCTGATGAAAAGCGGAGTAAGAAATAGTGCACATCTGATAGCTGACAACGACGGAATGAAAGAGTACTATGAGGAAGAGTATGGCCGTAAAGACAGTGTCGTGATTGCATACGGTGGCGACCAAGCACAAAAAGCTGAGATTACTTCTGAGGGTTTGCAGAAGTATCCTTTCTTGAAGGATAAGTTTGCTGTCGCTATAGCCCGCATTCAGTCTGACAACAATGTTGAGATGCTGTTGGAAGCATTTAAGGATGCAAAGATGCCATTAGTCTATATTGGTAACTGGAACGTAACGGATTGGTCAAAGCAGATAAGAGAGAAGTATTCAAAGTATCCAAATTTGATTCTATTGGATGCAATATTTGACATACCTGTATTAAATCAGATTAGGAGTAATTGCGCACTTTATTTCCATGCTCATTCTGCTGGCGGTACCAATCCGTCTCTTGTTGAGGCTATGCACTTAGGAGTGCCTCTTATGTGCTATGATAATGGATTTAATAATAACACAACATTCAACAAAGCTTTCTATTTCAAAAGTGTTGATGATATTAAGAATATCGTGAATAATACTCCTGAAGAGGTGCTTAAGAAAGAAGGGGACACGATGCGAGAACTAGCCCTCGAAAATTACAGGTGGGAAACGATAGCAGAGAAGTATTATAGATTTTTCCGTGGAGAATAATGAATTCTAAAATGAATAACATATGAAAGGAATTGTATTAGCGGGAGGTTCCGGCACAAGATTATACCCTATTACAAAGGGTGTGAGCAAACAATTACTCCCAATTTATGATAAACCGATGGTGTATTATCCAATCAGTGCTTTAATGCTGGCTGGTATCAGGGATATTTTGATTATTTCAACTCCGTACGACCTCCCGGGATTCAAGCGCCTGCTTGGTGATGGGTCAGATTATGGAGTGAACTTCCAATACGCTGAACAGCCTTCTCCAGATGGATTGGCTCAGGCTTTCATCATTGGAGAGGAATTCATTGGTAAGGACTCAGCTTGCCTTGTGTTGGGTGATAATATTTTCTATGGTTCTGGCTTTACAGGTCTTCTCCGTAAAGCTGTTGAAGATGCGGAAAAGAACGCCAAGGCAACAGTATTTGGCTATTGGGTATCTGATCCAGAGCGTTATGGCGTTGCTGAATTTGATAAACAAGGCAACTGCTTGAGCATTGAAGAAAAACCGAAGGAACCCAAGAGTAATTATGCAGTGGTGGGATTGTATTTCTACCCGAACAAAGTGGTGGATGTGGCCAAACATATTAAGCCATCTGCTCGTGGAGAATTGGAGATCACTACTGTCAATCAGGAATTCTTGAAAGATGGAGAATTAAAAGTCCAAGTCTTTGGCCGCGGTTTCGCATGGCTTGATACAGGTACTCATGACTCATTGGCAGAAGCTTCGACCTTTGTAGAGGTTATCGAGAAACGTCAAGGCCTGAAAGTAGCTTGTTTGGAAGGCATTGCATATCGCAATGGATGGATAAGCGAAGAGAAGATGAGAGAGTTGGCAAAGCCTATGCTTAAGAACCAATACGGTCAATACCTTTTGAAGGTGATTGACGAGATGAAGGAAGAAATCAATTCCAGAACATTAACTCAGGATTAATGATAGAAGTAATAAAGACAGATATAGAAGGCGTTCTCATCATTGAACCCAAAGTGTTCGGTGATGCACGTGGGTACTTTTTGGAGAGCTTTAACGCCAAAGAGTTTGCAGAAAAGACAGGATTGAACATCAACTTTGTTCAGGACAATGAGAGTATGTCCTCTTATGACGTGATGCGAGGATTGCATTTCCAAAGGCCGCCATTTACCTAGAGTAAACTTGTTCGTTGTGTAAAAGGTGTCGTTTTGGATGTTGCAGTTGATATCCGCAAAGGTAGCCCTACTTACGGACACCATGTGGCAGTTGAACTGACCGAGGATAATCACCGACAGTTCTTTGTGCCTAGAGGTTTTGCTCATGGCTTTGCTGTTTTGAGTGAAACAGCAGTGTTCCAGTATAAGTGTGACAACTTCTATGCACCACAAGCGGATGGAGGTATCTCTATACTCGATGATAGTTTGGAAATTGATTGGAAGATTCCTACTGACAAGGCCCTTCTATCTGACAAGGATACAAAACATGCTCTTTTAAAGGACTTTGACAGTCCATTTGATTACAATGTAAGCTTGTATTAATATGGTGATATTAGTAACGGGTGCCAACGGGCAATTAGGCAATGAAATGCGTGTTCTGGCAAAGAAAAGCAAAGATAGATACATCTTTACAGATGTAGTGGATGCTTCTGAGGAGTCCATAGCTATGTTAAAGAAACTGGCTGGTGATGAAATTAATATAGACACAGAGCATCTTGATATTACTAATCTTGATGCTATCCGTGAGATTGTAAAAAGAGAGAAAGTTGAGACTATAGTCAACTGTGCTGCCTATACCAACGTGGATGCCGCTGAAGACAACTACGAATTGGCTGAATTGCTGAATACTAAAGCCCCCGAGAATTTAGCTGTTGCTATGAAAGAAGTCGGTGGTCTGCTGGTTCATATCTCTACAGACTATGTGTTTGGCAAGGAGCCATATAATACACCTTGCAAAGAAGACCAGAAGGGAACACCAACAGGAGTTTATGGTTTAACAAAGTTACATGGGGAACAAGCTATTCAGAAAGTGGGGTGTAAGCACGTCATTATCCGTACGGCTTGGTTGTATAGCGAGTTTGGTAAGAACTTCGTAAAAACCATGCTGAATCTGACTTCAACAAAGCCTCAGCTGAAGGTGGTCTTTGATCAAGTAGGTACACCCACTTATGCTGGCGACCTGGCAAATGCTATTTTATCAATATTAGCAAAGCCAATCGAAGGGATATATCACTACAGTAATGAGGGGGTATGCTCTTGGTTTGACTTTACTAAGATGATTGCTGAATATGCTGCCAACACCGGTTGCGACATTCAGCCATGCCATAGCGACGAGTTCCCGAGTAAAGTGAAAAGACCTGCTTTCTCAGTGCTTGATAAGACAAAGATTAAGGGAGTATATAGCATGACTATCCCGTATTGGACGCAAAGTTTGCGCAAATGCATAAATAGTCTAAAGTAATTACAGGAATAGATAACTGGGTAAGAAACAATGAAGATACTTATTACTGGAGTTCACGGATTTGTGGGCTCGAACTTGGTGAAAACACTTTCGAAAGATAACATCATTTATGGTTTAGATATAGTAAGTCCTACTAAAGAAGGTGTTCGCTATACTTTCTCTTGGGATTATTTGGATAAGCCTAATGAGATTCCTGATATTGATGCCATCATCCACTTGGCTGGTAAGGCGCACGATGTGAAGTTTGACGGAAGAGGTCAGAAGGAAGAGTATATGAAAATTAACTGTGGTCTAACACAGAAGATATTCGACTGGTATCTGGCGCATCCTACGGCAAAGAAGTTCATACAGTTCTCTAC
>AUXO016002873.1_pt1 | contig 14474 bp, 9 predicted proteins | sample 768731 | NCBI WGS metagenome assembly AUXO01 (sample SAMN02715735, study PRJNA202380) | gut metagenome | biome: sheep rumen | host: Ovis aries | place: New Zealand: Palmerston North | reverse complement strand
CATCTAAAATAGAGCTTAAACGTGTATCATAAAAATATAATTGGGCATCACCAAAGGAATACAAGTCAAAATAAGGATTAGAAGAATAAGTATTTCTAAAGAATAAAATACCATTTTTATCAAAGCTATTAAAATCATAAAAGTCTGCAGAATAATCTTCATTATCATGATCATTACTATATGGTAGTTCTTTTGTTAATATAACTAAATCAAAATCTGTATTTGAAGTAAATTCTTTTATTCTTTCTAAAATTTTTGTTTCTTCTTCTTCTGTTAATATTTCTGAGAAATCATATATTTTTTCGGTTTCATCAACAAATGGTGTTTTTAGTACATATCCTTTATTTTTATCGGTTACTTTATACTTTGTTACACCATAGTTTTCAACATCTTCTCTAGACTTAGTATTAGTACTTGCAAATACAAAGCAAGGGAATAAAATTAATAATAAAAGTAAAAATCTTTTCTTCATAATCTACCCCATTCCTATTAATATTAAGAAGTATAAAATTATAAAACAAATAGAGAATATAGCGATTGCATAAAGGTTTCTTTTCTTTTTATCTAAAGGAATATCTCCGATAAATTTCCCTGATTCTCCATTCATGGCAAATATATAAGTTTTATCTCCATATTTAACATTAACCATCCAAACAGGAAGAAGTGCATATTCTATTTTAGATTCCGTTGGTGCTAGGGTATCTTCTGTGATAACTTTATTAGCAAATGAAGAGTTGTTATACATTAAAGATCTAGTAGAATTTAAAGCTCTATTATTAACTATGTTAATTGTTTCTTCACTTGGTACATCGTATTTTTCTGCATAAAATCCTGATAAATAAGCATGGTTATATTTTATCATTTGATTATAGTCAAATGGTTCTAATGAATTCATTATATCATCATCAAAATTTTTAGAGCCATCTGCTGGTATTCTTATAAACTTAACAGAGCCAGTTCTATATAGTTTGAAATAATCTGTTTTAGTATAGCGATAATCTCCTGAAGACCATGATTGTACTCTAGTTGCTGTAGCATTAAGATTGCCAGAAATGGTTGTTGTATGTAACCAGAAAGGAATATAAACTCCTTTTATTTTTTCAATATTTTTTTTATCATTAAAATCTTTTGGACATAGAGGCCTTCCTTTTGAAATATTTATAAATGCTTGTATTGCCTCCTCTTTTGTCTTTTTAAATGGTATTACAAAGTTAGGAGCAAATTTTCCACTTAATTTACTTTTTAAAATAGCAACACTCCCACAATAAACACAAAATGTTGCAGCAGTATTTTCATCTGCTACTATTTCAGCTCCACAGTTTTGACATTTATAAGATACCAAATCTAATTCTTCTTCGTTTTCATTATTCTCAATATCATTGGCTTCTTTACTACTAGCATTATTATATTTTTGCATATCCTCTATAGAAAATTCACTTAAGCAATATTCGCATTTCCATTTTCCGACAGCAGGGTTAAAACCAATTGGTGCTCCGCAAGATGGACACTTATTATTAATAGCTTTTTCTTTCTCGCGAGTTATTTTTTCTATTTCTATTTCTTCTTTAGTTTTTTCTTTTTTAATACTTTTTTTCTCTATTGTACTTGTTTCTTCTTTAGTTTCTTTTTTGGATTTCTTTGCCATAATTCACCTACTTTACTATTAAATTATATCATATATATTATTTCTAATTTTTTTTAAAAGTCATCTTCTTCTACTGGAGCAGTTAATGATTCAACATCTACTCCGTTAATAGAATCAAATCTTTTAGTTATTTTTTCTGTTGTTATATTAATATCTTTTATATCTTTTGTAACGGTATCCATTGTCCTGCTTAATTTATCCCATCTTTCACGATATTTCATAAATTCTTTACTTAATTTATTTAATTCAGTATGAATTACTTGGGCATATTTATCACGTTCTACGTTTTTAATAATCATTTGAATAATAGTTAAAGTACTCATTAAAGTGGTAGGACCAGTAATCCAAACTCTTTTCTCGTAGGAATATTTTAATAAGTCGCTATGATAAGCGTTTATCTCAGCAAAAATAGCTTCAGCAGGAAGAAACATTATAGCTTGATCAGCAGTTTCGCCAGGTATTATATATTTAGATGATATGGCATCGATGTGTTTTTTTACATCTGTTTTAAATAGTCTTTCAGCAACATTTCTTTCGGTAGTAGATAAGTTTTTATCTGTCATTTTTTGATAGTTTTCTAAAGGAAATTTACTATCTATACATATTGTTCCTAATGGATCAGGAGCATAGATGATAGAATCTGCTATAGATCCATTGCTCATAGTATGTTGAATATCATATATTTTTCCTTTATTTTCGCCAAATATACTTGTTAGGATGTAATTTAAATTTACTTCCCCAAAGATTCCTCTAGTTTTTTTATCAGTTAATACACTTTGAAGATTAACAATATCTGTAGAAAGGTTATCAATTTTCTTTTGTGCTTCATCTATTTTGGTTAATCTTTCTAAGACGTTATTAAATGTTTTGTTTGTTTTTTCAAAGTTTTGATCTATTCTTTCATTTACTTGATTGTTTATAACTAATAGTTTTTTCTCTATTTTTTCATTTAACTTATCTATATCTTCTGTTAAGTGTTTAGATATATCAAATTTAAAATCGTTCATATCATTACTTACACTTTTTTCTAGTTTACCTAGACGTTCTATTAAATCATTATCATCTTTTTTCTTAAATATATTTATCACTTGTAATATTATTATTATAACTAGTAAAACTAGTAAAATATAATCTAGCATTGTATCACTCTCTTCTATATAATTATACCAAACATACTTGCGTATTTAAACTACTTTGTTTATTAATAGAACTTAGAAAAAGTACCTATTGGTACTTTTATTGTTCTAAGAATTCATTTTCACAAGTAAGATTAATTTTTAGTTCTTTTAAGGTCCTTTTGTCATTACCTGTAACTATATAAGTAGCGTGAGCTTCCATATTATTTAGTTTAGTTAAACAAGCCATAGCTTTTGCTGCAAGAGGATTAGTAACAGAGCAGATGCTTAAAGCTGTTAATACTTCTGATAATGTTAATCTATTACCTGAGCCCATTTCTTTCTTTAGCTTTAGCATTGGTTCTAAAACAGATGGTGATAGTAAGTATATATCATCAGGTATTTTACTTAAATATTTAATAGCATTTAAGATTACTGTTCCTGCTGGTGTTAATAAATCTGTTTGTTTCCCTGTTATTATCTTACGATTTACTTTCATAGCAATAACTGGTAAGCCATTTTCTTTTTCTTTCTTTTCTAAGGCTGGTTTAATGACATCTAAATATGTTTCATCAATATTTAATTCATTCATTAAAAGTTTTATCTTTTTATATGTATCTTCATCACATAAACCAATTTTATAATTGTTTAGTTCGTTATAATATCTTCTAACGATTTCTTTTTTAGAAGCTTCTTCAACAACATCGTTATTTGTTATACAAAAACCAACCATATTTACTCCCATATCAGTTGGTGAGTTATATATATCTTTTTGGCTAACTTTACTAAGTATTGCTTTTAATATTGGAAATGTTTCGACATCACGATTATAATTAATTGCTGTTTCTCCATATTTTTCTAAGTGAAATGGATCTATCATATTAACATCTTTTAAATCGGCAGTAGCTGCTTCATATGCTAGGTTTACTGGATGTTTAAGAGGTAAGTTCCATACGGGAAAGGTTTCAAATTTAGCATAGCCAGCATTTACTCCTCTTAAATTTTCATGATATATTTGGGATAAACAAGTCGCTAACTTACCTGAACCTGGTCCTGGTGCATTAACTAGTATTAACTTTTTAGTTGTTTCTATATAAGGATTTGCGCCATATCCTTCTTCACTAACTATAGTATCAACATCTGTTGGATAACCTTTAGTAAAGGTGTGAATATATGTCTTTATTCCATTTCTATTTAGTTTTTTAATAAATTTATCTACGCTAACTTGATTTTTATATAAAGTTACTACTACACTATTTACACTAAAACCCCTTTTTTTAGAATCATTTATTAATCTTAGTATTTCTTGATCATATGTTATACCATATTCTCCACGCGTTTTATTTCTCTCAATATCCCCAGCATTAATACAAAAAATTATTTCTAAATCATCTTTAAGTTCTCTAAACATACTTATTTTAACATCATTTTTAAATCCTGGAAGAATTCTAGCAGCATGAGAGTCGTCAAAGAGTTTTCCTCCAACCTCTAAGTATAGCTTATCAAATAATTTGAATCTTTCTTTTATTTTTTTACTTTGAATTTTTACATACTTTTTGTTATCAAATCCTACTTTCATATTACTCTACCCTTCTATATTATATATTATATATTTTTTATAATAATATGAAAATAGTATTGGCAATTTTTTTACAAAAAAAAATCCTTAAAAAGGATTTTTATTCATCTCCGAAGAAGTCATCAAAGAATTCATCATCAGTAATAGGATTGTTATTATTTACTACTACACTATCAGCATCTATGTTAACATTAGCTTTTGTACCTTCTACTTTGTTAGTATTTTCTTCATGTGTAATTTGATTGTTTTGATTTTCTTTTTCAATTCTAGCTAAGTTATTCTGAATTCTTTGTTTTAAATCGATTACTTCTTGATTATTTTCTATAGAATCTTTAGTGTTTAGAGTATTTTTACTATCGACATTACTTGATATACCACTATCTAGATTAATAGAATCTGAACTATCTGTTTCTATACTATTATCAACACGTATATTGGAATCTAAGTAGATAGGATTTATTAAATCAGCTTCTTCGGCTTTAGGTAGATTATCATTGATAAACTCTTCTTCTTCAACTGGGCTTTTCGTTGCAACAGCAATATTTGGCGTTGGTGTATCAATATTAATCTTTGGTTGATCATTTATCTCAAGTGTTTCAACAGCTAAAGGTTTTACATCTGATGTTGTTATATTTAAGTTGATGTTTGGTGATGTATTTTCGATATTTACCTTTGGCTTTTCTAGTATTTCTTTTTCTTCATTATCTAAAGTATTTACTTCAGGAGTTGAAATATTTAAGTTAATATTAGTTGTTGGAGTATCAAGAGTTGGAATATTAATACTTTTATCTTCTGTAACTATTGGTTTTGGCTCAGGTGTTGTTATATCTAAGTTGATATTAGTTGTTGAAGTATCAAGTTTTGGAAGATTTGTACTTTTTTCTTCTTCAATATTAGCTTCTTTAATGCTAGCAAGTTTATCATTTAAATCACGATCAATTTCCGCTTTAATAGGATCAAAATCATCAAGTTCTTTTGATTCAACTTTGGTATTTGGGGCTTCTACTGATATATCCACTGAAAGATCTTTTTTATCATTTGGAACTGTATCAGGAGCTTTTTCTCCTTGATTCTTTTTAGCTAATTCTTCTTTTTGACGAGCTTCTTCAGCATCTAGTTCAGCTATTTTTTTATCAATATCTGCCATCATTTTTTCAAAGTCGAATTTATTATCGGAGAATCCACCCAAACCAGGAGAATTGTCATTAAAACCAAATGGCGAAGTATTACTATTATTATTTGGGGCAAATGGACTTGAACTACTGAATGGGTTTGGTGGTCCGCCAAATGGACTTGATCCACCGCCAAACGGACTTGGTGGTCCGCCAAAAGGACTTGATCCACCACCGAATGGACTTGGTGGTCCGCCAAATGGACTTGATCCACCGAATGGAGATTTCATACCTCCATCAGGATTTCCATCTAGGCTTTGTAAAGTCTTTTCTCTTTTCTTTTCTTTTACGAAATTTTTAACATCAAATAGTTTGATATCTTTTACTTCTCGAACAGGGAATGAACTATTACTCTTCTTATGACCCCAATCCATTTTGAAGTTTGGAGTATATTTAACTTTTAATGGTGATAAACGCCATCTAATTATTATAGCTTGGAAGAGTTTTAGTTTTTGTAAGTCAGTAACTGAAACTAATGGTGTTGATGTTGTTTTTTCACTATCTTTTGATTTTTCATCTCCACACATTTTACTAATTTCTTCCAAAGCTGCTAGCTCAGTACTGATTAAGTATACTAAGTTACCACAGTTACCTTTTATTGTTTCAGCTACTTCAGCTCCATATACACCTTTTAACTGTGCAAAGTTCTGAATGATGAATGTAAATCTTATATCACGTGAACGAGCTGCTGTAACCATTGTACCTACGTCTTTTAATGGTGGCATGTTAGCAAACTCATCTAAGATAAAATTAGTTCTATATGGAAGTTTTCCTCCATTTGCTTGAGCAACATCTATTAGTGTTTCGTATACTTGTTTGATAAATATTGTTGCTAAGCTATGATAAGTTGTTTTTTCATCATGGATAATGATAAATACTGCAGTTTTTTCTTTACCTATTTCACGTATATCAAAATCACTGTAAGATAACATTTCTGATAAGTTTTCACGAGATGAGAAACCTCTTATTTTTTGTCTAAATACTGATAAAATACTACCTTTAGTATCTTGAGGAGCATTAATTGTATTTGATGCAAATACATAAGCGTTTGAGCTCTCACCTTTTAAAGTAAAGTATTCTTTAATATAGGTATTAGAACCACCTAATTTTTCTTCTCCGATTGTTGACATAAAGTTTATTGAGTTTATGTTCATTTCTTCTTCTTTAGCATCTTCGAATAATCCAAGCGCTAATCCAGAGAAATAATCGGCTGCTGATTTTTCCCAGAATGGTTCACCTTTATTATTTGGATCATATAAGATATTTAATGCTACGTCATCTAATAGTTCGGCAGCTTTATCTCTATTTCCTTCATTATAATATTGATATGGAAGAGTTAAAGGATTCCATGCATTACCTTTTTGAGGATCACGGAAGTTTAATATTACTACTTTATATCCTCTTTCTTTTAAGTAATCACCTGCGGCGATATATAATTCTGCTTTAGGGTCGGTAATAATCATACTTTCGCCTTTTTTAATTAGTAATTCTACCATTGGTTCAACAACGGTTTGAGATTTACCTGAACCAGTAGATCCTATTACAAGGTTATGATATTCTCCGTTATCAACCCATAAATGTTTCCCATCATTTATTAAAGGTATTCCAGCCGCTTTAGTTTCTTGATCTAAAGGATTAACTACCTCTACACCTTTATCTTCTTTATATTCTCTTTCTTTAGCCCATCTACTATATCCTTTTTCTTCTTTATCTTTTACTTCAAGACCAAAGCCGTCTTTTTTTCTTTCAAATATAGAATTTTTTACGCTTGAAAAAATTATAATTAAGAAAACGACGAAAAGAACAAAGGTAACACTTGTATATTTAAATAAGCCAGGAAATGGATTCAATCCTGCTGATAGGGCTCCTTCGCTTTGTAAAGCCATAAAATTACCTACTAATAATGCACATAAATATAATAGTAATGCACAAAATATTAGGAAAGTAATTAAGTCATTTTTTGAAATACGGAATTTCACTATATATCACCCCAATACATGAATTATTATACTATATTAATTACATATTATCTATTCTTTTTATTTGTAACAATATTAATTATAAACACAAGTAGTATAAAACCTGCTACTACTCCTAGAGCTAATAATAATAACATACTTTGACTGTTATTACTACTATTTTCTTCATTATCTTCTTCAAACCAAATAACAGGTTTTTCGTTATTTGAATCTAAAGAAGAAGAATTAGATTTATTCTTAGAACTATTACTATCTTTATTTTTTTCTTTATCTTTTTGGGCTTGTACAGGGTGTAATGTGTTGTAGTAATAATTTCTCATTTTTATATAAATACTTTTATTTTTATTATTAGGTGTAAATACCCATGTATAGGTATTATCTTTTACACTATCAGCATTACTTTCTTCTACGACTAATTTAGTTGTAATGTTTACTTCTAATTGAGTTAAATCAGGATACATATCAAAAACATAAATATCATCAGAAGATGTATAAGCTTCTAGAAAGCCAGTCCAGCGACTAGATTCTAAAGATGATGAAGAAAAGAAATCTTTCATTGTATGGGAATTATTATACTCTTCTGTACGAAATGAATATGAATAATGAATTAAATTATCTTTTATTTCTTTTTTATAATACTCTATTCCTTCTAGTTTTGTATCTGGTTCAGTATCGATGATATTATCTTTTTTAAATGCTGGTACATAATTTGGAAAATTACTAAGTGGGACTGATTGGTTATCAATTATTATTTCTTCATTTATTATATTATCACTTATGTCAATGTTAATTTTTGATGTACATCCACTAATTATTAATAACAAAATTATTAATAATGATATCTTTTTTATTCTCATATTTAACCTCTCTTATTATTATCATAGTAGCCAGTCATATCTAATCCTTTATAATGCGAATCATTAAATTTATGAGTAGTAAATAATACTCCGGCATTTTTTCCAGCAGCTTCTGCGCATTTATATTCACCTTTAGCATTATCAACACCTACTATGAGGATTACATGACCTGAAGAATATAATAAATCACCTGGCTGTAAAACAGGACTACTATTTAAATCAACAGATTGTGTTCCTGGTAGATTTACATATCTATCTGAACTTGTAGTGGCTTTCCCAAATCCGCCATTATAGATTGCCCAGCCAACAAAACCAGAACAATCTAATCCACAATGGTCATATACATTACCTCCATGCGTAGTACGGCAGGAAGAGCTACCCCAATTGCCATTGGCTAGATTGTCAGTATGACCATGACCTCCTCCCCAATAATATGGAATTTTGGCGTTATATCTATTGGCTAATTCAGCTATTAGTGTTACTGCGGCTGCTACTACTCCTGCTCTTGTACCGAAACCAGCTTTTTGAACATTAGAGGCGATTAATTGATTGTAGCTATCTAAAGAAGATCCTTTACTTTGAAGGAAACTTGATAGTGGCTCATGAATAATTCCGGCATTGTCTGTATTTAATTGATAGTTACCATAATCAATTGTACCTGTTTGACAAACACCATTAGATGTTGGAGATACACCAAATTGACTTTGTAATATTTCTTTATAGGCTTTACCAGCATTTGCTTGTGCTTTCATCGAATTTTGAGCAGTATTATTATAGGATACTTTAGGTGGATTACCATTACTATCTTGTAATATTTCTCCTTTTACTTCGTTAGCAAGTGATTCTACTCTTTGTTTTTGACTGTCTGATAAAGCGTGTTTCCATACTTTTCCACTATTAACTTCAGGTGAATATAGAGATATACTTCCTCTATATTGTTGATAAATATCTTTTTCATAATCCCAATAAACTTGGTCTGCTTCACATGCTCTCATTCTAATTGTATTAGTTGATTTATTGTATCCATTAAAGCATCTATCTGGATCAGATGGACACATACCTTTATTACGAGATAATGCATAAGTCCTAGCAGCTACAATTTGGGCTTTTAATGCTTCATCAGGAGCATCTGGTCCTATTTCAGCTAGAGCTACACCTAAAACATATTTTTCAAATTCTACTGTTTCTAATACTCTATAATTTGACTTAACTCCATCACAGTTAATTAATTCTACTTTAGCATCACTTACTGTAGTTTGACCACTTGTACCATTTGTAGTATATGAACATCTATTAGCTGTTGGGCTACTAGCTTCAGTAATATTACTACTGGCATTTCCATCAATAAATCCAAAGTCAGGCATAACAGCTGTGATTATTACTACGACAATTATTATTGTTAATAAGATTAATAGAAATACTCCACCAAATATTAGTATTTGTGGTAAATGAGCTACAACCCATAGTTTTATCTTATTTTTTAATTTTTGTTTAGCTTTATCTTTTAGTCCACCTATTAAATCTCTTGGGTCATTATAAGTATCTTCAACGTCTCTATTTCTTTTTACATTTCCTTCTAAGCCTCTTCTTATTCTTTGGAGTAATGAAGGTTCTGCAGATCTTCTTGGTGTTAAAGGTGCACCATTAGGTGATTCGGCTTCTTCACCATCATTAATTATTGGTGGTGGTTGGACAAATTGCTGACTTCTACTTTGACGGGGATCATTTTGATCGACACCATTTTGTTTTAGTCTTCTTTTAGCTCTATCCATTTTACTATTGGCAACGGCATCTTTTGTTTTTTCCCTTGACTCTGAGCTCTTTTTATCTGATTTTTTCTTGTCTTCTTTTGTTACATTCTTTTTACTAGTAGTACTTTTTGTACCATTTTTTTCTCCGTTAGTTTGGGGTTTTGTTGGTGTTTCTGATTGAGTTGGAGTTCCACTTGGAGGTTCAGTTGGATAATCTCTTGGATTTTGATTCTCTGAATCAGCTGGTTCTTGAGGTTCTCCTCCTTTTGGGGCTACATTTTGACTGGTTACACCTTGAGGATTAGTTCCTTTATATAATCCACCATTTACTCCTTGGCCAGAAGTAGGAGCTCCACTATTCTTTGGCTCAGCACTCCAATTGGGATTTGTTCTTTTGTTGGCAAAATGATTTCCGCCAACTACAGCAGTTGATGCTGGGCTTATTGGGCCAAATCCTCCACGAGAAGAAGTAGTAGTTACCCTACTAGAAGATTGGTTATTTTGACTAGTACTATCTATACTTTCCGATGCGAAAGAGGAATCGTTTCGACTCCCAAAGGATGATGATCCGACGTTTGCACTTTGAACTCCACTAGAAACGCTTTGTGCTGTTGGATTATGTGCTGGAGCCGAACTACTACCACGTTTATTATGTTCATCTGTATAATTTAGTCCACTATTGTTATTCATAGGACTTGGTTGTTTTTTATCTAAGTTTTTACCGGGGCTTTGTATAACTGAGCTATTTGGATTAATAAAACGAGATGGAGATTTAATTCGATCTAATATTTGAGGATCTTTTTCTATGACTCTTTTTATTTGTTCTCTCATATCTTCTTGACTATTTTGAGAATTCTTTTGAATTGTTTTGTCTATAAGCTCGGCAAGTCTTCTTATATCCTCTTCGGTCATATTTGAGGTGTTAATACCTAGTTGTTTTAATACTGTTATTAATTCTTGTATATTACTATTATTATTCACTATTCACACCTCTATTTCATCCTTGATTATATCATATATTTAAAACAAAAAAAACTGGTGGATTATAATCCTCCACCAGATCCGAACGAATCAAGTTCTTCTTGAGTACAAACAACATTTATACGCATTCTTCTGTTTCCACAAACAAATAATCCTTCACCTTGATTATAGTATTTTATAGATTCTGTTTCACTTTCATTTATATCTATTAATTTTCCTAAATCATCTGTTGCTTGTTTTTTTAGTCCCATTATCAGATAATAGGCTGCATTATCAAATATTGCTTTACCATGAACAAATACATTTGGAGCAGCAAAATCGGTTGGTTGCTGTGTAATGATTATTGTTCCAGTATTATATTTACGAGCACGTCTTTGCATTTGGGCAAGGAATTCTGCTCCTAATTCATTTTTAGTTGATAATAATACGTGTGCTTCATCAACAGTTAGAACAGTTGTAGTACTTTTATCTAATGATAAGCCCCATGCAAATTTCAAGATGTTGAAGAATAACGCATTTCTTATGTTTTCATCTGAGTTCATTAATTCTTTTATATTAAATACTATTATGTTACTATCTATTTTTAAAGTAGTATGACCACAGAAGAAATATCTTAGTTCTCTTGTTAGTGGACGAACCTTTAATTCTAGTCGTTCCATAACGTCTCTTTCTCTAGTTTTATCTGGCATAGAAAGTAAACGTCCTTTTATAGTAGCATAAACATCGTCAAATGTAGGATAATCTTCTGGTTTTAAAGCAGTAAAATTAGTATTTTCATCAATTTTATATCTTTTATACGTATCTAGTACTACTTCACTAAACATTTCTAAGACATCTTCTTCTACTGCAGGAGAATAATATTTCATAAAAGCTTTTAATGATTGTAATCCACTTGTTAAAACAGTATATCCTAAACCTTCATCAGACTCTTCTAAATCAGAATCTGGAACTATTTCAAGAGGATTAATCATACCAAATTCTCCACCTTTACCTAAGTCTAGATAACTACCTCCAACATTAGCACACATTTCTTCAAGTTCACCTTCAGGGTCAACACATATTACTTTATAACCATTTCTAATATGGCTTCTAATTAGTAATTTAGCTGCTGTTGATTTACCAGAACCAGAAGAACCTAGAATTATAAGGTTGGCATTATTTCGATTGTTTTCCTTTTTTAGTTTATATAAGAATTGATTGAATAGGATAACTCCTCCTGAGAAATCAACACCTAGTAATGCAGAATCTCCAGGGTCTTTAACACTATCAAATATAAAAGGATACATTGCTGAAATAGTTATTGATGGGATAGGTGTTCCTATTCTCTTTTCCAAATCTTGTTTTGGGAAGATTGGAATCATTGACTGTAAAGCTTCTTTTTGTTCAAACATTAAAGGTATAGCTCTCATTCCCATTGCATCAACGTAACTTCTTACTTGCATTAATCGCATTTCTAATTGTTCTTCACTATCTCCAGTTACCATTATATGTAATTGAAAATCGAATATTCTTGCTTGAGTAGCTGCTAGCATGGAAATAAAGTTTTCTAATGATTCATAATCCTGACGAATACTCTCTTGCATAGTATTATCAGTTTCGGATTGATATCTTAATTTCAAATCAGCTATTTCTTTATTTAACATACTTTGTAATGTTGAGAATTCAATAGGAATATGTTTAGCTACTATTTTAACTCCTGTTAAATTAGTTAAGTTAGAAAGGAATCCAGGAGGAATACTTTTCGGATAGCTAATTACAGTTAAAATAGTAGCGTTTTTTCCACTAATAATAAAATCTTTAAAGTTGAATTTTAATCCTTTAGGAGCAATTTCACTTTTTATTGTATTAGACATCTGTCATCACCGTCCCAAAAGTTGTATTCATACCGCCATTTAAGAAGTTATCTAATATCATTCTTAAATCAGCGTTTGATACTTGCACTGAATTAATTTGAGCATTTGCTAAACCGGAAATAAGATTGTGAATTCTTTTGGTAATAATATCTCTTTTTTTCTCTTTGAAAAGAATAAAGTATTCTGTATCTACTACACCATATTCATTTCCCATAAAAGCATTAGCTTTGTTAATATCTTGCATAATTAGTTTTCTTATATTTGAATCAGGGGTTTTTTGATATAGAAGTTGTAATTGAGAAAGGTAAACATTTATATCTACAGGTCTATCAGCTACCATTAACCAGAATTCAAAATCAATCATGTTATAGAAATTTTGTAGACTGAATAAAATGTTATTTCTTTCTCCTTCATCAAGAATGAAAATATTCTTTGGTAATACTTTTATTCCTGTTACGAAGTATCCATTTTCTAATTCAATCATTCCATTCATGATATTTTTTACTGTAATCCAATCTTCTGCGTAGTTTCTTGGTCCACTACTTGCGCTTTGTTCTATCGCCATAGCTTGCACACCAACCTCTCCAATAATATTTTTTTATTCCAAATAGGTATCTATTTATATTGCCTATAAATGTCATTATGTTGTGATAATGAGGAGGCAAAGGCATTACTAAGAATATGGAAATAAGTGCTGGCATAGCCAAAGCAATCATAACTGGGAAAGTAGCATTTTTAACAATTGCTAAACTTAAGATTGTTGTTGCTACTCCAGTAATAACCACTATTAAATCTGTTCCTGTAAAATAACTCAATATTAATTGTGACTTTTTTGAGTTGGCAGGAATTATAAAAGTTCCATTATTATTCATGTTTTACCTCCTTATTTTGAACCTGATCCAGAAGAACTATCTGGTTTCTTTACAGGTGCTTTCATAGCTCGTTTATAATCGTCAGAATTTACAATTTCTTCTTTTATTGTTTTGACTACTCTATCGAGTTCTTTAACTAAGCTTTCACTTTTGTCTTCAGCTTCGTTCTTAACACTTATTCCAGTTATTTCTGCAGTAACACCGGCAGCACCAAATAATCTATCGATTATATCTCTAACGGCTGGCTCTGTTGCAATATCATCATCAGTGAAAGTTCTTTGTCCTCCGGTACTACTTGAATCAGTATATACATAATATCTTTTAGTGGTTGGTTTACCTTTTTCATCGTATACTGGTTCGATATGAATAGTTTCTCCGTTTTTGAAAGAAATTGTTCCTTCGCCTTGAATTTTTTTCATTGCTTCGTAAATTTGTGGACCACCAACTATTACTTGGCCTTCTGTACGGCGTCCTAATTCAGCTGCATCAACATATGAAATTGATACTTCGTCGTGACCAGCTAGTTTTATCTTTGTCTCTGTTCCAACTGTCTTAGGAATAGCTTCTATTGCTTTAGCTGAATCTATTACTAATTCAAATTCATTTTTAAATTCTGTTTCTGTATATACTTTTGTAGTATTTTCTACTGTATCTTTTACTGTATATTCAA
>AUXO014330563.1_pt1 | contig 14474 bp, 4 predicted proteins | sample 768731 | NCBI WGS metagenome assembly AUXO01 (sample SAMN02715735, study PRJNA202380) | gut metagenome | biome: sheep rumen | host: Ovis aries | place: New Zealand: Palmerston North | reverse complement strand
TCAAGTAAATCCTCACAAATAATTTTAAGCATTCTTGTTCTATGTTCTTTAGATAATTTATCTGACCTGCCACTTTTATCATGTTGAACAACTTCACTATCCAACCAAACAGGCATCTTAATTCCACTCTGCTTAACTTCATTTATAATAAACAATGCTTCTTCATGTGCTTCTGAATCTGTTATTGAACACGGGAAGAAATAAAAAGTATGTTCAATACCCTTATCTTCACATGCTTTTCTATATTCCTTATATCTTGGATCATAAGTTATAATGCCCGTCTTACTTCCCCTATATCCAATTCTGATTATTACCGGGAGTTTGGTCGCTTTGACTTTATCCCAATTTGTGACGTTGTTGAACTGAGATATATCAATTACTTTCTGTTTAACAACCATCTATACTCCTTTCTGTAAATATAAAAAAGGCTTTAGTTTTCTAAAGCCTTTTATCATTAATTACCATTTTTTAGATTTTGCATCGAGCAGAGAATTGATTTCATCTTGAATAAGCTGTCCGTAACCTCTGCCAAACTTCTTATCAAGATTCCTTCTTCTCTCCTCATTTGTACCATAATCAACCTTGCCACTAATAATCTGTATGGCAACGTTGATTACTTTATTTACTTTACTTTGTGTAGAACCAAAGTAATATCCATCATCAATCAAATTCGTCACACGGTCATCGGCATATCCATATACACCCTCAAACACTTTTCTAACAATATCTGATGCGGCATGTTTTAATTCACTTGCACCATTATAATGGCAAGCATAATTAGTAACATTCTTACCTTTATGATAGACATACATTTTACCGTTATAGGCAATCCAGTTGATGTCACCGATACAATCAAGTACTGTGATGCCAGCTTCTTTACAGCGTTTTGCTCCATAGGCCGTAAATTCAGTTGTGCCAATTCCATCAGGCTCAAGGTGATTGTACCAACAGACATTTGCCCCTTGATTCTTCAAACCTCTAGCCTGTGACTCCGTGCAATTATTACCATGATGCGGCACTTTAAAATATTTTACTTTGATTCCAAGCGACTTGATAAAATCCCAAATTCGCTCTGAACCGTCACCACTTGTCCAGTAATATAAATCTGGAAAATAAAAACAGAGAGAGCCGTCATTCACATACGACCATCCCTCTGTGTCATTGTCAGCAACATATGTAGGTTGCTGTCTGTAAATATTAATTTTAATATCACCTAATGCAATCTTGTCTCCATGATCAACAAAGACTACTTTAATTCCTTTAGCTTTCGCCTCTTTGATAAGACTTTCAAGACCTTCAATGTCTTCTCTGACTGAGGCGCTTCCTTTGTTATTTCTAAGCCCACCTTTTAACGTATTAGGGTCATAACAATATAAACATTTTACATTAAAATATGGGTCTCTAATAATTTCTCTAAGACCATACCAATGGTCATAATGTGCATGAGATAACAAAAGATATATATTTTTAATCTTTCTTTTCTTAAGATAGGCGATTAGTTTACTTGTACCTTTTCCGCAGTAGCCATCAATCAGTAAATTATATTTACCTCTTGTACTTTGGATAAGTTCAGCATCGCCATATCTTATAGGTTGAGAGGGTTTTGAAAAACCCAAAACATATCCTCTAATCATGTTGTTTGCTCCTTGTATATTAAGATATCAAACCATGGCTTTTTAATATTGCGTCAACTTGGGCTTTAAGAGTAGTATCTTTACTTCCTAAAATTACAACTTTGGCGGCATTCGCAAAAGTGGCATTTGCACTTCGTAAAATATTTTTGTCTGCATTTACCTTATCAGCCAATGTTCCAATTGATACATAATTTCCTAAACTACCTTTCGTTGCATATGTTTGCTCTGCATATTCTGTTGTAACATACCCAGTTATTGAAGGGATATCATCAGTTTTAGCATAATCGCTTAATAATGTAGCCAATTCTGCTTTTGGAGTAACTGTACTTCCATTGTCAGAAATAGTAAAATACGTATCTTTTATATCATTTAGAGTATAAAGACGTTGCGTATCAGCAGTACCTTCATTAGGACGATATACTGACTGATATACATGTTGCCCAGTCATAAACATTAACTGCCAAACGCTCTCAGACGTTTTACTTACAATGCCAAAAGCGGACGAACCACCATCAGAACTAACCATACCCGTTACCCATGATTGCTCACCGAAAAACGCATATGGTTTTTTAGTAGCATATTCATCGTTCGAAAAAATTCTTCGCATAGCCCTTCTGTCGGCAAATTTTAATCCAGTACCAACAGCGCCGTTAAATTCTACATGACCGTTAAACATAAGCCTCATGGCATTCTGGCGATTAGAATTACTATAACCTTTGCCAACAACAAATAAATCACTAGATGTTGTGGGTATAGCATACTTGCCAAAAACAGCTTGCCCTGCAAAATTGGCAGTATTTCCAATTCCACTGACATGTGTATAAGCGGCTTTTGCATAATTATTTTTTCCCTCGGCGTGGGAACCATAACCAGATGCCTTGTTTCCATAACCTTCTACAACAGAATAGTTACCTATTACTCCACCGCTTGTCCTCACTCCAAATGTATAATAGGGCGCGGGATAATAAACTGTATCGTCATGATAAATGTCTTCTGAGTCTTCGTCATCAGCGTGTTCATAACCGTTACCACTTCCATAACCAATATTAGCGAGTTCAATTACGGTATTATTATTTGCACTATAAACAGTCATACCACCAAAACCAATGTTTGTATGTCCACTAGTCTCTTCACCAATTCTTACACTCTCACCAAAGAAAGCGACTGACTTTGTTTGCTTAGATGTGTCATCATACCTAAGAATATCAACTCCATCAGTATCAATAAGAATGCCATCTTTATCACCAAGAGCTATATATTCTCCAAAATGTGCAATAATATTATTTGCATCTTTAATATCTACACCAGCTTCACCCGTAGAATGAATATGAATATTTTTATCAGTTCTTTCTCCCAAATAAATATCATCACTACCGTATTGAGCCAACACATGATCATGACCTTCTCTTATTTGGATATTTTGATTTGTAATAAGAACGTTCTTACCAAATGGTATAGTTTGTGGTTTATAATATTCTGGATAAGTATCTGTTAAATCCGCAACCATTAAACCACTATTATCTACAGATATATAATCATTCGCATACCTTGCGGCATTTTGTGCTTCTAAATCAACTCTATCTACTTCTTCTTCCAGTTCACCTATTCCATCTTCAATAGCTGTAAACTCATCATCAAGATATTCATCTAATGGGTCAGTACCAATTATGACAGAACTACCATTAATAATAGTATTTCCATCTCTATCAACATGGATGAAATTTTGATAGACACCTTCTCCGATTTCTTTTCGAAGAACAAATAAATCTTCATTATCTCTATCAGAATGAGCAGTAATTTTAAATCCATCATCACCCATTTCAAAAGTATCAGATTCGGAATATATTTTTAATTGATTACCAAGGATAAGCTGACCAACTACAGTTTTAGCAATAACTCCATAATCTTCTTTGGGAGTTCGCTCTTCGGGGTCGAAATAAATAAAATGCCCTAAACCTGTTAATACTGTTTCCCAATTATCATTAGTATAATATATTCCTTTATTTAAAATCTTAACTTGCTCATCACTATAACCAGAGTCAAAATCATTCTTTGCTCTCATTAGAGCACCTTTAGAATTAATTACAAAACTCTGTTCATTAATATCACTTAATATTTTATTTTGGTTTAAAACAAGACCATATCTTCTAGTCCTGCCTAATTCATCTTCAGCTTCACTGCCTTTTTTAGCTTGCCTTGCAACTGCATTATAACTATTCCCCATAGTTCTAGCCTGAGATAGAATACTAGCTATATCAGAAGCAATGCCATTACCATATATAACATCAGAAAATTCTACATTTAACTGTTCTGGACTATCATATTCAATTTCCCAATTAGTCATGCGAAGTTTATAAATTTTATCATCAACACGAATTCTTAACCAATTGCCGCTATCAAATAATCTTAAGAACTTAATAGCGACAGTATTATCTACACCATTAAGAACTAATTCGCTATCATCGCTTATAAATTTTCTGAACTCTGGCATTAAAAACAGATTATATAAATTACCAGAAATTGTATGTTGAATAGTAGCGGCTTTAACTATTTCTTCTCTAGCGCGTTTAAAAAATTCATGAGCATTTCTTATAATCTCACTATCAGTTAATCCATCAGAAATAAAATTAGAATTTGAATATTCATCTTCTCTACGATAGAGCATTAACTCGGGATACAAATCACCAAAGAAATTTTCTATATTTAATAAATTAAATATATTCTTCCTTGCTTCATTAATATCATCAATTACTTTCTGAATAGTAGCCACTTCTTCTTCTCTGACTTTTTCTTCAGCCATAATTGCACTTTTCTTTTGCCAGTATGGATAGTAGTATTCATCATACAAATCAATACCATAATAATCATAGAAGTCATCTTTTTTAGCTCCATGACCATCTTGTGCCAAAATATCCATAACAGCTGTACATATTTCATCTAATAGATTTAAAGAATCTAAAGAATACTTCTTTAATTCGGGCTGAATCTCTGCCAAAGGTTTTTGTAAGAAAGATACATCTCCAATGTCCTGAGTTTTATACTGAGCCATTGCTTTTTGAATTTTTTGTTTAATGTATTCTTCATCTTCATTGTTAAATTCAAGGGTCAATACTTTACTAGCTGTATCATCATATTCAGTTAAAGACGTTACTGTAATATTACCTTTCCATATATTATGTATATAAGTAGAATTAGAAACATCAATCCTATACATAGATGTATCTACATATACTTTTGCGTATTCTTTTACAGCTGTATTAGCAGAAGTTAATGACATATCATTTGCATTTTCAACTCCAATAGGAGACATAGTTTGCACGGTAAGTTTAGCAAGTTCATCTTCAGCTGAATAATAATCAACAACTTCAGATTTGGGCATCATAGTTGTCTGTAAAAAATCTCTAAAATTAACGCTGTTATAATCATAATCCGTTAATGTCGTAAATCCCAAAACAGGAGTAGAGAGTTTTACGAATTCTTCTTTAGATGCGTCTTTATATTTATCAACTAATTGATTATATGCTTCTATATCTTCCGATGAGAGAGTAATAGGTTCATCTTTTAAATAAGAATCGTAAATTGTATTATATTCATTTAACCTATTTACTAATGCCTCAGACATATCTTCCTTCATCTCATCTGAAAAAAAAGTAAGGTAAGCAGAACCACTAGGATTACAATTCCTAATAGCTGCTGTCATATCATCATCTCCACCAGCTAATCTAAAAAAGTTTTTCACTTGGTCAGTAGCTGATGTAAATGAAATAGAATCTGTCAGATTATCTGTATTAACAAATATTCCAGTATCTTTACCATATCCATATTTTATTTTCTTACTTCCACAATGAGGACAGACACCTCCAGTGTAATTTCCACGTTGTCCACAGTCCTCACAATAATCTAATAAATCATATACTGAAATTGTTCTTTGATACTCGTTTGTATCTCCAATACTTCGATTTTCACCAAATACAAATAAACATTGTATTTCTTGAGCTATATCCTGTCTCATTGCATCTACTATTGATGTGCCATTAAAGCTGAATTCTCTTTGGATATTCTTCAATGTATTATCCACATGAAGGATAGTATAATGTGATGCTTTATCAGAAAGTATCCTATGTAACAAAGAATTCTTAGGGTGTTCTGGACAATAGAAGACTGTCCCATATTCTTTCCCATCAATCATGATTGTTTCATATTCAGGTCTATCAATATCACCTTCTGTATTAATCTCAACTTCATACAGCATTAACTGTCCAAGCTCTGCTTCATTAGCATGAATACCCGTTACATGCTTTATAGTATCTGTAGTTTCATCTATATTAACAGTTATTTCATACCATTTATATCTTGTATCGGTTACAGTGGGAAGTAATACCATTTTAAAATCTTTAATTGATTCCCAACAAGTTTCCTTTATTCCATCAACATATTTATATACATCAAACGATATCTCTGCTGTATCTCCCATAGGATGGTTAGCTCGAAAACTTTGAATATTTCTAATCACTCCAATCTGTTTCCCAGAACGGGTAGTAAGCACAACCGTTGGTGTAATCAAAGTCCCATCTGTATTTACCTCTATTTTATCTTTATATCTTAAATCTGTCATGAGAACGTCACCTTCCTTACAGGATTGTAGGAGATGATACAATCACATTTTAAATTAGATGTAAATACATTTTTTGTATCTTCATAAATATTATATATCTTAGGGAATTCCCAATTAAAATCAGAATAAACCTGATGTTCAGAATCAGAAGATAACAATTGTTGAAGAGTAGTAAAGGTTAATTCCTCACCACTAGTACAATTATTAATTTTAGTTATATATTTTGTTCCATTAAAAGTATTAGTTAATTCTAAATCCCCAGATTCTTTTAATGTAATTACAATATTGGGGATAATACTTCCTTCATCACGAGAAAAGTCGTTTATTTCTAATGAGACATCTGAACCTAAAGTTTTTTTATAAACACTTTCAACCTGTAAAGCATAAGGTCTGTTAGAAATAAATGTAGCATTTAATCCAACTGTTTCCTCACCAGCTTTAACCCATTGTAAATTAAATGAGCCTTCCCAAAATACATCTGCATATTCTGGTTCTTCTAATATTCTAAATATATGAGGAGTTGGACGATTCAACCAGTATTGTATATCTTCAATTTCAGGAATTGTAAAATATCCAGTGCCATCAGCATCTTCACAAAAATTCTTTGCTATTGAAAATTCTATTTCTAATCTATCTTCAAACACACTGTTTATAAAAGGCTGATATTCTCCGTTATTTAAAGAAATAGAGTTAAAGGTTCTTTGTGAATCTGTTGTAATATCATCGTCTTGCATACCATCAAAACTAACAATACCCAATCCTCTGCTACTTAATGAAATACCGTCATATTCAAAATCTTTAAATTGCATTCTCATCCCTCCTCTCTAATTATATTTAAAATAAAAATCATCTAGCTCCAATGAAAGAGCTAGATGATAGTCAATAATAAAATCTGAATTATTTATTATATTCATATATCCTTTTTATCCTTTACCTCACGGTATAATTATATTTTCTATAACTATTGTTACCATTAGCCTGACCTAATGTGACTTCCTGAATCCATTTCTCCAATTTCTTATTATTCATAAGGTCATTTGCAAACTTATTGGCATCTTGCACACCATTTACTACAATCTGCATATTAACATTTGCAGGAGAAGAGTTCTTCATATTATCTGAAGATTGAATAATTCTGACATCAGGAGTAGTGTATTGCTTCAAATATTTAGCTGGATCTGTTAATGCCTGATACAGATTCTTCATGGCACTATTAGGAATAACAGAATCACCTCTGTTTAATGGAGTAAGAATAGCACCATCAGATTTACGAACAATAGCTTCTGCTTTATGCCCTTCATTAGTCCATGCATATCCAGTAGTCGGAACAGCAGGAGTTCCTTTCTTCCAACCTTCTTTAACTAATACACCATTTTCATCAAAGGTGTATTTGTTCTTACCAATGGTAACCTTACCAGTATACATATAAGGATTATAGTAATGAAGTTTACCACCTACCTTACGCCAACCAGTAAGCATTGTACCATCTTCACCAAAATAATATTTCTTATCGCCAATAGATTTAGAACCAGTAACTTTAGTACCAGATTTATTAAAGTAATATTTCTTACCATCAATAGTTTGCCAAGCATTAGCTACGGGCTTACCATTCTTAACATAGTTAGTACCTTGATTAGCCCAACCAGTAAATGATTTATTTAAAGAACCATCATTTCTAAAATAACCCTGTTTTACATTACCCTTATCATCTCTATAAGTCTGAATATGATTCTTAGTTTCTCTGACTTTGGTAGCTATCTGTTCCTGTTTAGCTTTCCTATCAGAGTTAGCCTGAATCTTATCATAACGAGCTATGATTTGATTAATACCGTTGATAATAGTACCAGTATTCTGGGCAATTTCAGAATCGTATCCTTTAGCAAAATAATTAACAAACGATTCTTTAAAACTGTTAATAGAATTATTTAATAAATCAGAAGCATAATATCCAGTTTTCTGTTGCAGTTCTTTGATTACATTTTGAATAGCACCAATGTTATCATTAACAAGAGCAAAGTTACCTTTATTAATATTCTCACGTTCTTTGATTTTCTTATCAAAGTAATCTTCCAAAGATTCAGAGAATTCAGAAAGCATATCTTTAGTCTCAGAGATACGTCTGTCTTCCTGAGTGTCTTTTAATCCTTGTTTCTTCTCTTTGATTTGTTCTCTAAGTCTTTGCCGTCTAGCCGCTCCTTCTTCAGATGTATCATTTTGAACAGCACGATATTGTTTTTCTAATTTATTAATTTCCTTTTGTTGGTCAGAAACTTTCTTTGCATAATCTGTCTGGTCTTTCTGAGCATCGAGAAGTTTTTCATAATCATCAATTAATTCTTTTACATAATCAATTTGAATCTTAAATCCCTTCTCAGTTTGGTCACGCATAGCATCAGTTGCTTTTTTGGCTCCAGCAGTTGCATCTTGATAAGCATCTCTTAAGTCTTTTAATTTATCAATTAAGATTGTATTATTAGGGTCTCCTTTTATTTTCTTTTCAGGATTACCTAATAACTGGTCTTGGACACTTTGAATTTCTTCTCTATACTTATTAGCTTCTGCCATATAAGTATCATACTGTTGAGCAAGGAGTGCATAAGAAGTAATACCATAATTTGTAATATCTCCCTTTTCATCAAACATGTCCTCTTCATAGATAAGGTCATGCATGAATTCAAGTTCATCTACGAAAGAGGAGATTGTATCATGAGTTTTCTCCCAACGAGTCCAATCAACTTCTCTCATCGCATTGGCAAATGCAATAACATTCTTCTCAGCTTCTTCTATAGACAGAGATACATCATTAAGAGTCTGTTGCATTTCATACCAAGCTTCAGAGTATTTCTTAATCTTACCAGATTCAACAGCTTCATCTCTACGCTTCTTAAGAATATCATATTCCTTATTAAGTTCTCTTAGTCTTTGCTTTTCTTTATAACTTTGAGTACTTAATAATGTTTTAGAACTGAGTCTGCCAGCTTCATTTAATTTATCAATATAACTCTCATTTAAATCAATAACATGTTGAGTATTAGCAATGACAGATTCATAATAAGCCTGTTCATTATCAAAGAGAGTTTTATATAATTCCCCTTCTTTTTGTTGCAGCTCAAGAATCTTATCTTTTGCACTTAAAGCTTTCTCATAATAGTCACGATATTTAGTTATTTTATCCCAAAGCGTTTCAACTTGTTCGCCATTATCAGTTGATTCCTTAACTTTCTCTTTTATTTCTTCAATATCAAGGTTACCTTTGTGAATAATCTCAGACCATTTTTGAGGAAGATTTATTTCTTTAGCTTTCTTAATATAAGTATCATAAGCTCCTTGTTGGTCTTTAAGTTCTTGAGAGACTTTACTTAAACTACGCCTTACTTGAACGTTTCTCTTTTTCCATGTAGAATATGTATCACCTATTCTGGTATCAAGACGAGAAATCTGACGTTCAATACGGGCAATAAGAATTTCAACTTCATCCAAGGTATTCTTGGTTTCTTTGGCTTTTTCAGAAGATTTATTATTATTTCCTTTATTATTGCTACCGTTATTACCACCATGAGAACCACCACCTCTATTACTGTTAGAAGTAGTTGAACCACCCATACCAGTAGAAGAAGAAGATGGCTTAATAGCTCCTTTGCCTGTTCCCCAAGAATAAGCTGTACCATTAGCAAATCCAACGAGACTACCACGTCCTCTATTGGAAGTTACATGACCATTTTTAAGTAATTCCTCACTTTGCTTATGATTAAATATAATCGAACCTTTTGGAATACGAGTGAATTCTGCACCACCTTCACCAATAGTTTGCCACTGACCATTCGGAGTAACCATTATTTCAGTGCCTAATTCACCGACTAATGCTTCTTGTGTTTTAGAAACACCCCAATTACCACCTTTAAATGCATTTCCAGAAATTATATTACCTTTATAAAAAGCAGTACCATTAGCATGAGCTGTGCCATCAAAAGCACCCTTGCCACCACCAGTTGGAATGGTACCATGTACTTTAATATAATAATGTGCATAATGGTCACCCTCAAATGTATGGGTATCATGAATTATTGAACTTAAAAGATTGCTTGCCCCATGGTCATCAAGATGAGCATCACCTGTTACATCAGTTACATCCCATTTGTCAGCGTCGCTAAATAAATTTAGAAAGGCTTGAACAGCTTGACTATCTTGTAATTTCGCCGTTCCCTCATATATATCCTCACCAAATTTTTTACCTTTTTCAATTAAAGTATTAGCTTTTTCGGTTTCTACATCAGCATTGGAAGAATAATTAATTACATGTTCTTCTCCAGTTAATTCATCTGTATATGTTTTTATTTTGCCAGCTTCTTCAGCTACAGCTTCAGCACCAGAACTGGAAAAATTAACTTCATTATTTTCTTGATTATTAATTACATTTGTTTGGGTTGTATCTTGAGGAATATCTCCATCAACTGTAACGCCTATATGTAATTCACCTTGTTGAGCAAGTTCTAATAATTGTTCTCCATTAGCATCTGTTGGAATATTCAAAGCAATTTTTGCTTCTTCTGGTAAATTGGCTAATGTATCTAATTCTTTTACAAATTCTTCATCGGCAGACCAGTCAATATTTATCTTACGTTGTGAAGCATAATCTAATTTTGTGTTAATATCATTAACTACCTGCTCAGCCGCCATAAGATCATTAACGGTAATTTTACCATCAACACCAATATTCGTACTATTTAATAAATCAATATGCTCTTTAATCTCTACTAATAATTGCTTTAAATATTCTACTTGAGTTGAATCAACATCAAGGGTTTGTGTTGCATCAAAAATTTCTTTTTGTAATTCAGTTAAATATTCAATATCATTAATTCGCATAGGGTCTATTGTAAAAGCTTCACTTAAATCAATATTCCCTATTTTTTTTGTATATGTTTGTAATTTATTATAAACATCAGTAATTTCATCTTTTGATTTATCTATTTCTGTATTATCAACTCTAAATACTAATAAATTATCTTCAAGAAGTTCTTTCTTTTGAGCTACAATATATTCCATTAAAGAAGCAACGCTCTCAAGCATTTGTGTTTTAACTTTGGGTTCAATTGCTCCGCTTTCAGCAATACTTTGTTGATATTCAGAGAGAAGAGCCATTGATTCATCAGCTTCTTCAACAGAAGAAGGGTCTAAATCAATATTTAATTTCTTCCCAGTAATTTCTTCTAATGATTCTTTTGCGCTATTTGCCTTTTCTTCTAATTGCTCCATTGAGAACAAAGGTTGGTCTAAATGAATTTCAAAATCAGCATCGGCGGCCGCTCTTAAAATAGCTTGAACTGATTCAACATCCATTCCAAGAAGGTCGGCTATTTGTTGGTCGCCATTTTCACCGAAATTAAATTCCATATTCTCTAAATCAACAAATTTCTGTCCTACTTCATCTTGTTTATTTTCAATAGCTTCAAAGAAATTCCAAATACCTTGAGAAGTTGATTTACCATTCTTATCTACAGTAAAGAAATCAGCAATAGAATATCCACCAGTTCCTTCTATATCTTTTTTAATTTCTTTAAAACGGTCTCTTAATTCTTCAGCAGAAGCAGTCCAAACATCAAAATCTTCTTCTCCTTCATCATTAAAAACTAAATCAAGCCAACTTCTACTTTTAGGGCCAGCAAATCCTCTGTCAAGTTCATCTTTAACAGCATCATATCCACTATAAACACTGTTATACATTTCTCGCTCACCTTCACTATTCTGATTAGCAAGCCATGTTTGATAAGCAGAATTTGCATTTTGATATGCCATTAATTCTTCATTTATTTTATCAATATTATTTTGAATTGCTTGACGTTGCTGAACAAAACCAGTAGTATCTTCTCCAGCTAGTAATGCTTTTTGATATCCTTCTTGTAATTTATCTAATGCAGTGTATTGTTCATTAAGAGCAGAAGCGTAATTAGCTTTAACCAAAGCATCTTGAGCATTTCTTAAAAGATAAGCTCCTTCAACATTTAAATGATAACCATTTGCTGTCTTTTCTAATATCTTTAAACCATCTTCCCCGAATGCTTTTCTAAAAGCTTCTAAATTAGGGTCTGTAATACCTTTTCCAGATGCGGATTCTGCTAATGCCGTATTTAAAGCACCAATACTAACAATAGCATCATCTATAGAAGATGCAAAATTATTATAAGAATTAGACGCATAATCAGCTATATCAGCAGCATTTCCTTGTATAATTCCTGCATCTATAAGAGCATTGATTAAATCATCAGTATTATCTGTACTCCAACCCAATTCATTAATTAAATCATTTAATGCATCAGCATATACGCCACCAGCATAAGCATTATCCAATAAAGTTCCTTCAATATCTACTCTATCGGGATTTAATTTGTATAATTTTTCAGCTGCTTTATGAGCTTTGTCTAAAGCACCCTTTTCTTTTTTAAGAGCATCGGTATTTCCTTTAAGAATTTTCCTACCATCCTCTTCAAAAAGAGTAGGTAAATCTTTTGGTTCTGGAATATCTTTAAAAGATTCAACTACATCATGATATTGATTTTTAGCTTCAACAAATGAAGTATCTATAGTATCAAACAAAGAAGCAAATTGAGCATTGCCATCATCACTCAAAAAATCATCTTTTGCTTTTTTAGCTTCTTCAAAAGCTTTACGAGCTTCTTCTATTTTCTTAGTATTACCAGAAGCATAAGCAGATTCTAAATCAGCAGTAGAAGTTTGATAATTTTGAAAAGCATCATAACCAGTTCTTTTATTTCTGGCTAATTCCAACTCCATTCCTTTAAGAGCTGTTTCTTCATATTTATCAATTACTTCATAAGCTTTAGTAATTTGAGTATCAATTTCTTCTATCTGGTCATCAATAGCTTTAATATCTTTAGGGTCTCTATATTCTTTTTTCAATTCTTCTAAAGAATCACGGGCCTTTTCTAAAGCTTCCGCAGTATCAGTAGCGTTTTTGAATAATAATGATTTATTTCCAAGTTCTCCATATGATTGTAATCCTGCTTTAGATAAAGCATCTTTCATTTGATTATTTAATTCTTTATTCGAACTTTGCTCTAAATCAATAGTAAAAGGTCTAACTTTTCCATATTCTTTAGCTGCCACATCAAATCCTTTACGATTTGACGCATACTGTTTACCAGCTTCTTTTTCAGTAATTGAATTTAATATTCCAACTTGTTGTTCTAATTTACCGTTAACTAAGTCAACGCCTTTAGCCGCAGAACCATACTGATTGGCTATTTCTTTTTGAATATCTAATATTTTTTGTTTTGTCTCAATTGTTTCTTGTTCAGACAAATCTCCAGAATCAAGTTGAGCTTTTAATTCTTTATAAGATTCAATTCGAGCAGACATTGAATCTTGTTGTTGTTTAATACTATCAGTAGCTTCTTTAGCTTCATTAAAACGAGCTTCGTTATATGCATCATAAGCTTTTTTAGCAATGGCACAAGCTGCCACAAAACCAATAAGCCCAAGAGTCGGAAGACCAATTGCCTTTTTTAAACCAGTAAAAGCCCCTTTTAATAAAGTTAATTTATTGCTTGTCCCAGTAGCCGCTTCACCTGTTTCTGATAATTTTTCTCCCATATTAGCTGCTGATTTTGCAGTAGAAGTAATTGTCCCTTCCAAATCAGTAGCTGATTCTAACGCTTCTGTATAATTTACATCTTCATATGCTTCTGCTTGTTCTAAAGCAGAAGCTGTTTCAGCTTGATTGGCAGCGGTTTTCATTGCAGAAGAAGCAGTCGAAGCAACATCAGATGCAACTTCAGCTTCTCCTAATTCCTCTGTAAGTTTCTTAATTTCATTTAATCCATTAGCCCATTCTAAGAAACTAGTTACCAATCCTTTGCCACTTTTTGCTTTTGAAATCATTTCTAAAAATGGGAGAGATAATACAAGAGTACTAGGAATTAAACCAATAGCATTAACAAAATTAACAACCGCCTTTGCAGCATCAATAAAGAAATTAATAACATCTCTATTAGCCGCATTAGCCCACATTTCTTGCCAAGCGTTCTGTAATTGAGCAATGTGACCTGAGATACTTTGGACGTATTTCTCATTTTCTCTCATTGCAGAACCATTTGCTTCTTGAGAAGATTTATAAGCGTTTTTAAGTAGCTCTGGATTTTGGAATATACTGGCCGCAATGTTCGCTCTATTTTTTTGTTTTGTTTTATATAGCTCGCAAAACTATA
>AUXO015240583.1_pt1 | contig 14475 bp, 10 predicted proteins | sample 768731 | NCBI WGS metagenome assembly AUXO01 (sample SAMN02715735, study PRJNA202380) | gut metagenome | biome: sheep rumen | host: Ovis aries | place: New Zealand: Palmerston North | reverse complement strand
GCTTTGCCTTCAACATCTGATGTGTTTCTAACACGAATTGTATATAGAAGTGTTTGGCCTTTGGTTGCTACTGTTGCCCCTTCTATTGGATCACCATTATTATCTAATACTTGAACTTCCTTATCTGAAGTTACAATTGGAGTCTTAACTTCATTTGTTGGTACACCATTTACTGTCGCTTTATTCTTTACAACTTTAATATCTTTTTGAACTATAACCTCGAATGTTAAATAAACTGTCTTTTTAGGATTAACAGTTGTTTTCCAAGATATTTTTCCATCTTTTTCAACTCCACCTTCAGAGATAGAGTCCTCTACTAATTTTGTTCCTTCTGGGATAACATCATATGAATTAAATGTTTTTGCTTTAGAATTATTATTAGTAATTCTAATTTCATATGTAATTGTATCGCCAACATGAGCAACATAGCTTTCATCAGCATCTTCTACAATTATTCCATTAACATATGCATTTTTAACAACATCTAAATTTGTTTTAGAATAGTCAACAGCTCCAGAAATAGCTGCCAATGCTAATGGTGTCCACTCTACATCTCTTTCATCATAAACTTTAATATTCTTCTTACCTTCAACTACTGTTTCTTGAACAAATTCTTGTGTTAGTGTTGTATTTTGAGAATTAGTTTGAGTATTCGTTCCTTGTTGAAAATCTGAAGAATGGTTGTTATTAGTACTAACTGGTTTTGTAGTTGTATTTGTAGTAGAAGTATTAGTTTCAGTTGTATTATTTGAAACTACATTATTTTCTACTGTATTATTATCAACTGTATTACCTTTATTTGTAGTACTATTTGTTGAAGTATTACTTACTTCATTATTAACTACATCATTTGTATCATTTGTAGTTACAGAATTTGTAATTTGATTTTCTACTACATTGTTTACAGCAGTAGAATTTGGTCTACTCTTTATAAAAGCAACTGTACCACCAACAGCTACTACGATTGCAGCTGCTATACCAGCACCAATAGCTAACGCTTTTTTGCTTCTATAGTCTTCCCTCTCTTTCAAAATAAATCCCTCCTATTTTAAAATATTATCCTAATTAATCTTTTGCTCTCGCTTTGATTATTAATCTTAATTTATTTCTATTTATGCATGTTATTAATGTAATCTCACGGGTATTGGGATCCTCGCTATCTACTATTGAAGTATCGTTTGGATCAACTATCAATTTATCAAAAACCACATATTCTAATGATTTTCCTGATAAATCAGTAATTATAATAACATCATCTTTTTCTATTCTATTCAAATTACCAAACATTGTTCCATCATATGTATGATGTCCTGCCATGGAAAAATTGCCTATATCATGTAATTTGGTTCCCCAAAATTTACATATTGATACACGCATATTCTCAAAACTAGGATTTGCATCAATAATTGGATATTTGATTTGAATTTTTGGAATCTCAATTATTCCAATGCAATCAAATCCTTGATAAGTAGTTTGTATATTATTGCTTTCACCTTGATTAATAATGTTCTCAATTTCTTGTACCTTACCAGCTAAAGCTTTTTCATTTTTACGAGTTTTAAAAAACTTAATCCCAATAATGGTCCCAAGTATTATTGCAACAATTATTAATACAACTAATAAAACATTATATACTTTTCTCATTTTATTTACTTTCTTTATTTGATTTTTTTCTTAAGAATATAGTTACAACGATAGCTACTATAACTACAGCAAAAGCGATAATTAATGCAAGCGTTTCACCGGTAACTGGTAATTTTACGATTGTTTTAATTGTTCTATCTTTATCATCTTTATATTTAACTTCATCATGTTCTGCACAAATCATAAATTTTGCATCAAGTGTGATTTCTTCACCATTTTCTTCTTTGATTAAAACTATGTATTTGTCACCTGTTTCTGAATCGATAGGTTCTTGAATTTTATTATCTTTAACATCTGTCCAAGCTACTTTTGATGATTGTTGAACTGATTTCAAAGCCTCATAAAAATCATAGGCAGTTGTTAATGAATCGTACATATCATTACTATCAGTTGTTTTCTCGACTATGTTAAACAAATCTTCTTCAGCAGTTCCCTCTTCAACTTTAACTAAATAATATTGATAAGTTGCTCCATCTTCAGGAACTATTTCAATATAATCAGCCACTCTAACTGTATTCAAAGATAATTGTGTATCACTAATAGGCTCAGTCTTATTAACTAATGTTTCTGAGTCAACTTTAGTTTCTATTCTTTTTGTAGTACTTGATACATGATTAAGAATTTCAGGTGTAATCATTTCATAAAGATCAACAATATCTCCAGAAATAACCATTTCACCTGCAGAATTTTTCACATATATATATGATTTCATATCGTCGTTAAAAAATTTATTATAAGCAGTTTCACTTATATATGCTACATTTACTGATTTTTTTGAAGAATCCTTTTCAGAAGAAATAAACTCTAAATTGGCTTCATCCTCATTAGATTTATCTGAAAATGCGAATTCAAATTCTTCGTTTTGATAATTCTTTAAATAAATAATATATTCTCCACCTTCTGTATTTAAACAGATATTCTCTTTTGTATAAGCCATAACTGGCGTTTGAATAAAAGATACAAATAATACTAATAAAATACACACTGCTGTCCATTTAACAATTGAGCTTTTCATTTTAACCCCCTTATATATTATTATATTTGCTTTAATTTACATAATCTACTATAACGCTTCAACATATTATCACACTTGGGCCCAAAAATCAACATTTTTTTACTTTTTTATTACATTTTTGTAACTTTTTTCCATAAAAACATATTGACCTATTTAAATAATATTATTATAATTTTTATATAACGAAAGGATAAAGATTTTGAAAGAAACTAATGAGAGAAGTATTAATTTAATAGAAGAGTCAAATTGTTTAGCTTTAACAGTACAAAAAGATTATAAGATAGTTGCTGCCAAAAAGATTTTTATTAAGACTTTTAATAGTATTTATAGAATTTGCATCTCATGGGGAACTATATCTTTTATAAATTTTTTCTTATAACACAAAGAACCACGGAAAAACGTGGTTCTTTGCTTTTTATTCCATAATAATATTTACTATTGCTTCATTGATTCTTTTAAATAATTTAGAAATAGGATTAGGTTTTACCTCTACTAATGCAGTATTTTTTTTCTCTTCTTCTATTATTTTATATAATTTATCTAATTCTTGATTATATCCCAATTTAAATTCGAAGAAAAATGTATCACCATCTGGAGTTATTTCACTTAATTGTTCTAGTAACAATCTAATTGTTTTTATTTCACTTAATTCTGTAATAAGATGTAGTGTTTGACCTAAGTACTTTTCAATAATAATTTTATATACTTTTAAATATATTGTTATTAGCTCCTTATTAGAGTGCTTATGTGTAGTTGATATTGAAAAAATCTTATCCAAACTATTTACAATTCGAGTAGTTTCATTTTCATAAATGTTTTCAAATTTACGTTCAAATGTCAAATTGCTCAAAAACAAGCTTTCTAATATCGGCTCTTCACCAATAATTAAAATAATCTGTTGCATTAAATTTGTCAGAATTCTATATGTCTCACTTATTGAATAAATTGTATATGAAAGAATTTGATGCTTCATAATTTTATTATTCATCATCTTAGATACTACATATTGTATTGCCCCTTCGTTTAATCCAATACCATATAATTTTGTATCTTTGAATTTTACTAATCCTGCTCTCTTGTTTTTCGATTCTATATTTCCAAAATTTTGAATAGCATGTATTATTTCTGTATATAAGTATATTTTTAAAGAATCGTCTTTCAATGCGTCTTTATCCACATATATTGTATTGTTTTTATAAAAATAAAAAGCTTTACGAATTCCTTTTATTTTGGCATAAGCGATTTTCAAACAATATACTCTCATAAATAATTGGATTTGTGATATTGGAAATCTTTTAAAAGTTGTAAAAATCTTATTAGTAAATTCTTTACAAATCTTAATACGAGTACTAATATTTATTTCTTCACAAGGAATAATCCCAAATTTGGACAATTCCTTTATGTACTTATCCTTTACTACTCTCTTCATTTTTCATCCTACTAATTAATTTGCTAAAGTACCCATTGGATCCCATAATTCTAATTCAATAGGTTTACTATTTAAAATTTCAACTTCCTTTTCAGATAAATATTTCTTATTTACAACTGCTTGATATACATATCTATCAAACCATGAGTCTGTTGCAACATGATACCCTTTAAAAGCATCTTTATCTCCCCAACTATTTTCTATTTTCCATTTGGTTGGTATCTCACCATCTAGATTTACACCTGTTATTACCATTGCGTGATTCATAGCGCTTTCTCTGGCATCTAATTGTTGAGCTTTAGTCATTTGTGTGTCAATTTGCAAAAGTACATCTCTATCAATATATAAATCATCCCATACTCCACCTTTAAAGTCTGCATATTGACCACAATCACTTCCAAACCAAACCAATCCGCCATCTTTTAATTGCTTTATTACTAAATCTTTAAATCTATCCATTTCAAGATTTATATATCTTACTGGATTTCCTTCAACAATATTTCCTAAGTGCTTAACTGTATATAGTTTATTAAATGGTTTATCCTTGGTTGGAGAATTGATAATACTTATATATTGCTTTAAATCCATATCAATATATTTTTCGTAAAACTCTTTTGGAGATAAATCTTTATATATATGATAATTCTTATCTTTGTCAGTAAATTCAAATGAAAAATTAGCTGGTGGAACTCCAAAACAACTGCATAACACTTTATAAATATCACTAACTGCTTTTTCTTTTCTAGCTTTTATCTCATCATTATCTAGTTCTTTTATTTCTATAGCAAATTTTCTTAAGTATGTATTTAGAACCATATCAACAGCAGCTGTATGAGAGCTTTGAAATGTTTCTGGATAAGCATCTTGAGGAACCACACCATACTTAGTAATTACATTAACTAACATATCCCATTGACCGCCATCTTCTATTCCAGCACTAAGTATTGTATCAAAAGTTCTATTTTCTCTATCTGCATCTATAAACTCAATTGCTTTTTCCAAAAAATAATTACATTTTTCTAACTTATCATAAAAAGCAACATAATTTTGCGAAAGCTCAAACTTCTCTAAATTATATTTCTTAGCTATTCTCTCTCTCAAAATATTTAATCCAGCAAAAATCCAACATCTGCCACTAGACAATTGATTTGTAGCTTCTAGAGTTTCTATATTTATTGAAAAATTGTTTCTCGTATATTCTACTCTCTCATTTGCTTTGGTAATCTCACTCATTCGATGATTATTTAAAGCATGTCTAGCAATAGTATAAACATCTGAGCCTAAGTATTCTTCTTTTACTTTATTTATTAAATATGAATCTATTTTTTCCATTTTCTTCCTTTCTATCTAGTAAATCTCATAAAAATTCTTAAATGTATATCCTTTATCTCTAAAGAATTGTATTACTCTTGGCAAACATTCAAGAGTTCCCTTTTTATCTGCAGCATCATGCATCAATAGTATTACGCTTCCTTGTCGTCCAACAGTCTCTACCATTCTGTTATATAATTGATTAGGGGTTGTTAATCCCTCTGCATCACCAGTTAAAGCATTCCAATTCGTGTTGGCAATTCCTTTGCTTAGCATAAATTGTTTTGCCTGTTGCTTCAATGTATTATATTTTCCTCCACTAGAACCACCTGGAAATCTAAACAATCTTGTATGATATTTCGGATTATCTAAAGCTATTTGAACTTCTTTTTCACAGTCTGAATACTCACTATACACTGTATCTGAACTTCTATAGATTTGTGAATATGTATGAGTATATCCGTGATTAGCTATAAAATGTCCTTCATCAAATTCCCTTCTTACAAGTTCTGGATGTTGTTTTACACATTTTCCCAAAACAAAGAATGTAGCCGGAACATTTTCTTTCTTTAATACATCTAATACTCCTGGTGTTATTGCTTTTGAAGGTCCATCATCAAAAGTTAGATAAACTACTTTCTCATCAGAATAATAGATTTTTTTTATCTCATCTTGCGCATTGGGATTCTCTTGTGGTAAAAAGCTATCCATTATTTCTTCGCCCGAATGCGGTGCAATCACAATATCTTGTGCAGATAGATAATTTTCTTTAATTGTATTTGTTTCTTCTTTAACTTCTGAAGAAACTTGGTTATTATCAATTGTTTTATTAATTGAAACTACAATAGCTCCAACTATAATAATAGCAAAAATTATTACTGTTGATATTACAGTTGCAACTTTCTTTGTGTTCAACCTTCTTTCTCCATAATCTATATAATACTTATTTGAAGATTCGTCTTCATCGTCATTGTTATATAACATTTCACTCCCTCTTTTTGGTTTATTATAAATTCTCGTCTTTGGTTGTATTTATTTTTAATAATTTCATTAATTCAACTATAATTAATGGTGAAATTATCAATAATATCGTTTCTAATAATTTATCTACTGGTAATAATACTAAATGAAATACATTACGTAATGCAGGAATTAAAAGTACTGCAAGCATCAACATTGCTGATACAAAAATTGCTAATAATAGTTTTGAATTGTTAAATGGATTGGTTTTTAGTATTGATTCTTTATTATTTCTAATATTAAATACATGAATAAGCTCAGCAAAAGCTAATACTGAAAAAGCCATTGTTTGAGCAATTCCAATCTTATAAGCGTTATCTGGTGTATGAGTTGATAACCCTATAACAAATGCTGCTAATGTTATTAGTCCTATCATTACTCCTTGATAGACAATTCTAAAACTCATTCCTTTTGTAAATATACTCTTTTGATTTTTATTTGGTTTCCTCTCCATAATTTTCTTGTCAGGTGGATCAACAGCTAAAGCTAAAGCTGGTAATGAATCAGTAACAAGATTAATCCATAATATTTGAACAGGAATTAATGGAACCATACTATTAATAAAATCACTTGTAATATTAAATTTTTGAGCTAATATTGGTGTAAGCATTATTGCTAAAAATAATACAATTATTTCTCCAATATTGCTTGATAATAAAAATGATATTGCTTTTAATATATTATCAAATATTCTTCTTCCTTCTTCCACTGCACTTACTATTGTAGCAAAATTATCATCTGTTAATATTACATCTGCAGCTTCTTTAGAAACATCTGTTCCAACTATTCCCATTGCACAACCTATATCTGCATTCTTTAATGCTGGTGCATCATTTACTCCATCTCCGGTCATTGCAACTATTTCACCATTAGCCTGCCATGCATTAACAATTCTTACTTTATGTTCTGGTGATACACGCGCATATACTGATATTTTTGTCACATTTTTCTTTAAGTCCTCATCAGACATTTTCTCTAATTCGCTGCCTGTTATAGCCCAATCGCCTTCTTCAAGAATTCCTAAGTCTTTTGCAATAGCAACTGCTGTTACTTTGTGATCTCCGGTAATCATAACTGTTTTTATACCAGCTTTTTTACATTTTGCCACTGCATCCTTAACTTCAATTCTAGGTGGGTCAATCATTCCAACCATACCAACATAAATCAAATCTTTTTCAAGATTTTTCATATCTTCTTCCTTTAATGGATGATTGAACTCTTTATATCCCATAGCTAAAACTCTTAATGCATTTTCAGCCATTGATTCATTTTCTTTTAGAATATTGTCTTTATAATTTTCCAAATCAAAATGTACATCACCATTTAGAGAATAGCCCTTACAACATGCCAATAATTCATCTACACCGCCCTTAGTATATACAATAAATTTATCTCCATCCTTATGAACAGTAGTCATCAATTTTCTTTCAGAATCGAATGGTATTTCAGCAATTCTTGGACATTCCTTATATATATCCTTCGTATACTTAAACTTAAAGCCCATATCAACTAGAGCTGTCTCCGTTGGATCACCTGTTAATACGTTATCAGCTCCTATTTTAGTATCATTACAAAGCATACAATTTTCTATTAATGTTTCTAATTCAAATGATAATGTTTTGTTTTCTAAATCCTCTATCTCTTCTACTTTATTATTAGAAAAAATCTTTACAACAGTCATTTTATTCTGAGTTAGTGTTCCTGTTTTATCAGTACAAATAACGCTTGCACTTCCCAAGGTTTCAACTGCTGGCAATTTTTTTACAATAGCATTTCTTTTAACCATTCTTTGAACGCCTATAGCTAAAACAATGGTTGAGATAGCTGCTAAACCTTCAGGAATTGCTGCTACAGCAAGAGAAACGGCTGTCATAAACATATTAATTGGATCTTTGCCATAACCCAATCCAACAACAAAAATTATTATACATATAACAATACATAGTAATCCTAAAGTTTTTCCTAAAGAATTTAGTTTTGCTTGAAGTAAAGTTTCTTTTTCTTCAACCTCATTAATCATTGTAGCTATTTTACCAACTTCAGTTTCCATCCCTGTTTCGATAACAATTCCCTTGCCACGACCATACGTAACCATACTAGATGAATACAATAAATTAGTTCTATCACCTAACGGTACTTCTCCAACAATTGGATCAACATTTTTATCAACTGGAACAGATTCGCCAGTTAAAGCTGATTCTTGAGATTTTAAATTTATGGCATTTATTACTCTTAAATCTGCTGGTATAAAATCTCCAGTTTCGATATCTACAATATCCCCAGGTACTAATTCTCTAGACTTCAATACCACAAGCTTTCCATCTCTGTATACCTTAGCTACATGAGAACTCATCTTTTTCAATGCCTCTAAAGATTTTTCTGCTTTATTCTCTTGTACTAAACCAATTATTGCATTAGCTATTACAACAATCATAATAATAATTGAATCAGCAAATCCCTCACCCTGGCTAATTCCTATAATTGCAGATACGATTGCTGCAATTATTAATATAATAATCATAAAATCTTTAAATTGCTCTAAAAACTTAATAATTAAACTTTTTTTCTTTTTTTCTTTTAGTTCATTAAATCCATATTGGGCTTGTCTTTTTTCAACTTCTTCACTACTTAAGCCTTTATTCAAATCAGTTCTTAATTTTTGAACAGTCTCTTCAACAGACAAATTATACCAATTTTTTTCCATATGTCACTCCTCCGAAAAAATTTTTAACTAAATATTTTTTCATAATTTGGCAATTGTATTTCATACTCTTTATGATAAAGAGTAAACTTTAGTTTGTAAGAATACAAATCTTGGCTCTTTCTTTCAAATTTTTTATTTATTTGATTATCACCATATTTGCCATCGCCTATTATTGGGTGACCAATATGTGCTAAATGAGCCCTTATTTGATGTGTTCTTCCTGTATGTAATAGAATCTCTAAAATACTACTATTATTATTTTTATCCTCAAACAATACACTATATTCTGTAACTATTTCTTTATAACCATCTTTGGGTAAATCCGAAATATACACCATAGATTTTTTACTATCTTTAAACAAATATGACTTAACTATTGCTTGTTTTTGATTAAAAATTCCACTCACTCTAGCTAAATAATATTTTTCTATTCTGTGATTTTTAAATAATTGTTGCATTTCTAACAAAGTTTCTTGATTTTTGGCAAATATTACTAGTCCTTTGGTATTTCTATCAATTCTATGACAAGGTTCTATTTGATTACCATATAATTTCTTCAAAGCTTTTGTTAATGTATATGTGCCCTCTTCATCAACCACGTTGATAGATTCTGGTTTATTTACAACCAATATATAGTCATCCTCATATACAATTGGTATCTTGCGTTCGCCTTCAAGTATAGAATCAATTATATAAATTGTAACTTCATCACCAACACTAACTTTAGAATCCTTATTAATTTTTATATTATTAATTCTAATATCTTTTTTTCGAAATGCTTTAAACAATTGATTTGGATTTAGGTTAGGATAATAATAATAAATTAAATCACTAACATTCTTATTATCAAAATTAGAATTAACTTGTATTTTTTTCATAATTCCAAATTCCTAAAATTATTCGAAAAATTGATTAAATTCTTCTTCATTAATTTTTTCTTTTTCAATTAATGTTTGTGCTATTGCATGTAATTCATCCATATGATGTTTTAATATTTTTTGTGCTTCTTTGTATGCATTATCTACTAAATCTCTTATTTGATTTCCAACTTCATTCATTACTTTTTCACCAAATACTTGTGCTTCCATTGGCTCATCAACTTTCAATGAAATTGGTCCTAAAGTATCACTCATTCCATATAAAGTTAGCATATCTTTAGCTATATTAGTAGCCACTTCAATATCATTACTTGCTCCTGTAGAAATTTCATTTAATATTAGTTTTTCTGCAGCTCTACCACCCATTAAAGCTACCATTTTTTCCAACAACTCTGTTTTAGAGATATAGTATTTATCTTCAGTTGTTTTATACATCGTATATCCACCAGCTACACCTCTTGGAATAATTGATACTTCCTTAACTTCGGTTTGAGTTGGTAAAAATTTACTTACAACAGCATGTCCAGCTTCATGATATGCTGTTAATTTTTTATCTTTATCAGAAACAATTCTATTTGCTTTTTCAAGACCAACTGTTATTTTCTTAACTGCAAAATCTAAATCTTCTTGTAATATTTCTTTATGCTTATTTCTTGTTGCAACAATTGCAGCCTCATTTAATATATTAGCTAACTCTGCTCCTGTAAATCCTGCTGTATCACCAGCCAAGTCTCTAAAGTCTACCTCTTTAGATACCTTTTTATTCTTAGCATGTAATTCTAATATTTTTTGTCTGTCATTCATATCGGGTGCTGGAATTGTTACCTGTCTATCAAATCTTCCTGGTCTTAATAGGGCTTTATCAAGCATTTCTGGCCTATTAGTCGCAGCTAATACTATTACTGTTTCATCGCTATTAAAGCCATCCATTTCTACTAATAATTGGTTTAATGTTTGGTTATTCTCAGACTCTGCTCCAGTACTTGATGTTCTACGAGAACCAATGGCATCTATCTCATCAATAAATATAATACATGGTGACATTTTCTTAGCTTTTTCAAATAATTTTCTTACTCTTGATGCACCTAAACCAACAAACATTTCAACAAACTCTGAACCACTCATTGAAATAAATGGTACCCCTGCTTCACCAGCTATTGCTTTAGCAATCAATGTTTTACCAGTTCCTGGCTTTCCATATAATAAAATACCGCGTGGAATCTTTGCCCCCATATTGCTATATTCTTTTGGGTTTTTAAGAAAATCAACTATTTCAACCAATTCGTTCTTCTCTTCATCTAATCCAGCTACATCTGCAAATTTAACACCTGTATCTTGGTTCTCATCCCCACCATATATTTTGCTACTATCTCCAAATCCTTGCATTTTAATCATCATTAATACTAATACAATTAACAATAAAGTTGGAAGAAAAGATATTAAACTAGCTAAAGTAGCTATAATTCTATTTCCTGAATCTTCTATTAATTTAAAATCTGCTGTTTTATTATCAAATTTTTCTTGTATATATTCTGTAAAAGCTTGAACACTTGGAAGTAATACATTCTTTGTTCTTTCGTCTTCCTCTCCTTCGCCTTTCATTATTACTTTTACTTGGTAACTGCCAGTTGACATCTTAATCTCTTCTACTTCATTTTTTGAAATTGAATCAAGTAGCTCTGTATATGCCATTTCTCTTTCTTTAGCTTTTTGGTTTTGAACATAATATGTGTACCCCAATACTGCTAAAATTAACATTCCTAAAATGATACATAGAACTATTTGTAGTGTGTTCTTTTTCTTATTTGATTTCTTATCGTTCATTTTCCATCCTTTCATTTTAACATTCCATAATTATATTTCAGAGCCGTCTGGCTCACCGTTATTTGGAACTTTTTTAGAAGATAAGTCAGAATCTTTTTCTTTCGAATCTTCCTTTTTATCTTTTTCTTCCTTTTTTTTAGTTTCTTCCTTTGCTTGTTCTTTCTCTTTTTCTAATTCTTCTACAGTCTTACCCTTTTCTATATTAACGCTATTAACTTTCTTTTTTATTTCAATTTTTTGCTTTGATACTTCTTGCTTGATAATAAATAATGAGGCAATTAAATAAATGAAAGCTATAACTAAGTATACAGTATCCATATTTTTTATCTCTATATTCGTAGTGAAATAAAAAATATTATATAAAACTGTTAATACAGTTGATAAAGTAATTGAATAACAAGAAATATTATAAATAGAATGATTTTCTAGCGCCAAATTAATAATTCTACAAATAATCATAGCTGACAAGAACAAGAATAATATATTCAAAAATGTTGCTATAATTTGAGCAATAAAAACAGTAATTGTTTCAACACTTAAAATCATTGCAAACACTTTTACAGGAGATAATCCATTTAATAGATTTATTAAATCTTGATTATTCATACTCTTAAGATTTACTACATCAGCGTATCTACTTAAATCATATTCAGTTGAAACTCCCTTTAGTGAAAAAACAACTTTATCTTTAAGCAAAATCAGAGCATATTTGTAATCACCTGTTTTATTTATGATTTCATTACTTTGTTCTTTAGTTAATTCATCTGTATTGGCATAAAAGTAATATTTGGTCTTTTCATCATAGTTCTCAACATGCTTTGAAAAATTTAATTTTCCTTCTTCATATTTAAATTCTGGCAATTGATTTTGAAGTACATAATCTCTTCCGCGAGAATATATTTTTATAAAGTCAAAAACTTCTATGGTACATACTAACAATGTTGTTAGAAGTACCAAGGCTAAAATATATCTTGTTGCAATCCCTATTTTTTCATCTATAAATCTATCATATTTATCAAACTTAAATATTGAATAGTAAATTCTTTCAAAGAAATTTAAAGATTTTTTTTCTTCCATACATAACCCCATTTATATTATTTCAATAATTTCTTTTTTATCTTTCTCATCTTTCTAAAAGTTTTTTCAGCAAATTTGTAAATTTTATATTTAGTTGGATGATATGGTATATATATTTCTCCAATAAATTCTATGAATTCTGCTCCGAATCCGCTTTTAAATCTATATAAGCCATCTCCGATAACTCCAGATACACCTCTAAAATCATATATAACCGCTTTTCTTTCAATGGCCTCTTGAATCATAGTCCATTGTAGTAAATAATTTGGCATCAAATTTCTATGACTATTAGAACTAGCTCCATATAAATACCAAACCTTGTTTCCAAACATAATTGGAATTATTCCTGCAATTGGTTTATCTTCATGATAAGCCATTAATAATTTCATATATCCTTTTGGAACAAGCTCATCCCACATCTTTTCAAAATACTCTAATGAGCGTATTATAAAGTCATCACGTTTTCCTGTTTCTACCATAATCTTATGAAAATCTTTTAAATCTTCTCGTGTGCCTTCTTTGATGACAACACCTTTTTTTGTGGCTAATCTTATATTGTATCTGGTTTTTGAGTGACAAGCAGCTAGCACTTGATCAGCTGTTTTATTCTTGATATTTAATTGAAAAACAAATCTAGGTTGAATTTCATCCAGAAAATTCTTACTATCATCTTTTATTTGAAAGCCAACTTCTGTAGCTATTTTTCTAAATTGTTTATCTGTTTTCTTTATATCTGGTTCTATTCGTAAAACAAGCGCATGATATTTTTTTGCTAACTCATTTGCTCCTTCAACAATGTCTTGTAATACTTCTTTAGAGTGAATATCGCAGATAGGTCCTCTTGCAGAATACATTATATATCCAAATAATGGTATTTTTCTTATCCATACACATAGAGCACCAATAATCTTCCCGTTATCATCCTCAGAAATAATTACTTCTTTTATCCAATTTGTTTTAATATTTCCCCACTCTAATGATTGTTGAAAATTACATCTTTCGTGTTTCAATAAAAAATCTAAATATTTTGCTTCATCTTCTTTGGTGTGTTGCAAAATTCTCATAATAAATGTTAATACCTTTCTATTATCGTTTACTTAGATATTTGCGTACCATCAGGAGTGTCCTTTACTATATATCCTTTTGATAATAAAATATCTCTAATTCTGTCTGATTCATTCCAATCTTTATTTTTTCTAGCCGCATTTCTTAATTCCACCAATTCCATATCTTCTGCAGGTATTTTTGTTTCTACTTTACCTGTATAGTTCTTTAAATCAAATCCAAGCACTGTATCAAACTTTAATAACAATTCTTGGAATTTTTTTGATTTAATTGGATTTTTAATAATATTCCAAACTACGCTCATCGCTACTGGCATATTAAGATCATCATTAATCGCTTTATGGAATTGTTCTTCTAAATCTTTAATTTCTTCATCTGAGACGTCATCTGTGCCATTAGCATGTTTTAAATACCCCTCTCTTAATCTATCAAGAGATGTTTTAGCAGAGTTCATAGCTTCAAATGTAAAATTAATTTGAGCTCTATATGATGAAGAAAAATTAAACAT
>AUXO011768852.1_pt1 | contig 14481 bp, 10 predicted proteins | sample 768731 | NCBI WGS metagenome assembly AUXO01 (sample SAMN02715735, study PRJNA202380) | gut metagenome | biome: sheep rumen | host: Ovis aries | place: New Zealand: Palmerston North | reverse complement strand
AACGCCAAGCAGACCATCATTATCAAATTCGAAGAATTTATCCTTCGTACCAAAGGTACGCCCGTGATGAATGAAAAATTTGATACGAATTATTTAAAGAGCGTGGAACTTGTGTTTGAGCACGTGGATGGTGACGGTATTGCGTATTTCAGCGATTTGAGGGCGATCCGTTTTGATAATTATGCGGATATGTTCGTGGATCAGTTGAACTTTAACGAGCTTGCTTCCGAGTTAAAAACGGATAGCACGTACTTTAACTTTACGGCAGATCCCGCAGAGAATGGGGATTCTCTTACCGTTTCTCTTACTACCAACAGCGGTATTCCGAGCGATCAACAGGGCTACGGCTTTGTGGTGATCCCCATTGGTAAAATGCTGTATATGGGAGATGCCTTCTATTTTGAACTTGATCTTTCCGGCATAAAAACCACCGATTATAACTTTATCATCCGTTTGGTGGAAGAGGATAACGACGTGTGGCAGTTCAAGATATCTGCCGCCAATGTGCCTGAGAACAAAAAGATGCTTATTCCTTTTGCGGCGTTTACCCTTGCGGAAGGCGGATTTAAGGGAGATGGCATCAAGCAGTTCTACTATATCAGACAGATCCTCTTTGGCGTGAACAGCTTGTATCAAGGCGGCTCCTTTGTTGTGAGCGACTTTATGCCCGTTATGCTCAAAGATTCTTTGGATGAGGAACTAATGTCCGCCGCGCTCAAAGACTCCTTGGGTGAGGAGTTGCACTCTACGGTCGTTGGAGAAGACGGCATGATCGATAACTTTGAGTCTTACGACTTGTTTTATCAAACCTATTATAGGTGGGCAACTTCCACGGCCAATAAGGATGAGGCGATCGAACTGTATTTTGACGCCGCTTTGGGTGGTAACAACACCGCTGCACGTTTTGGTTATAAGACAGACCTTCCCGAGGCTAATTATTCTACCAAACTTGCAAAAGAAGTGAGCGATTTTACCGCCATATCCATCTGTGCAAAAGATTCTTCTATCTTAAAAGCAGATGCTACCATGATCATTTATTTGGAAGATAAGCGCGGGAACTTGTATTCTTACACAATAGAAAAACTTGCGGACGAATGGAAAAAGTACACCGTTCCTTTCAGTGAGTTCTCCCTTACGGAAAACTCTTCGGGCTTTACGAATATCACTTGCGATAGGATCACGGCGGTTTCCATTGCCTTCCAGTACTTCTATCAAAGAACGAGCATCTTTGATTTTTCCGATCCGGCGCAGTATAATTCCGGCAACTTTGTATGCGTGGATAACATTTGCTTCACAGCCGATACCCAGCGCAAAACAGAGGACGCTTCTTTCAAGATCAAACCCACGGTCGGTAATTCCAAGATCGCTGTGATTAACAACTTTGACGAGGATAGGGTGGAAACCTTAACTTGGAGCAGTGAAACCAACGCATCCTATGCGGTTCTTGACCTTTCCGATGATACCGCTTCGGGAGAGGGAAAAAGCCTTAAAATGCCTTATAAATGCAATATGGAAACGCTTTATTCCGAGTATATTGCCGTGGATTCATCCGTTAACGCAAAGGGGCTTACCCTTTTAATGAAAGGCGATTCGTATAGTTCCGATGCAACTTTGGTCTTTTACTTGAAGTACAACAACAAAGATTACAAGTATCAGGCTACCATCAGCGACATTTCTTCGGCGTGGACGACCTACTCGATAGGCTTTGATCAATTCGTGCAAACGCAGGGGGATACCAAGGCAATGACTTCCGATCTCGTGAAGTATATGTCCAAGGTGGTTTTGAACTTCAAAAACTATTCCGCTGCCGATTACTATATAAGCGAGATCCTCTTGGATGAGATCACGCTGGACGGAAACATAACGCTCGATACCAACACAAAGACCCCGTATGCGGGATAAAAATAACAAAAAGGTGGACTGAAATGAAACTCAACAAATATGATAAAAACCCTATATTGACTGCAAAAGGTGACTCATGGGAGGGGCTTTGCGTACTGAATCCCGCCGTGATCTACGATGAGGACAGCAAGGAATTTAAGATGCTTTATCGCGCCGCGGGCAACGATCCCACGCACTATATTTACCTTGGCCTTGCCACTAGTAAAGATGGCTATCACTTTGACCGTGCGTCAGATAAGCCCGTGCTGGCACCCGATGTGAACGGTCCGGACGGTGGTTGCGTGGAAGATCCTCGCCTTGTGAAAATGGGAGAGTATTATTATTTGACCTACGCTTCCCGTACCTTTGCGCCCGGGCAGTATTGGAGAGAGGACTGCGGTTATTACGGCTTTCAACCCGAGGCGGGTCCCACCATGCTGATCACGAACGGCAGTGTGACGCATCTTGCCATCAGCAAAGATTTGCAGAATTGGAAAAAACTCGGCAGGATCACGGACAGCCGCTTGGATGATCGTGACGTGTATATCTTCCCCGAGAAGGTGGAAGGCAAGTTCGTGCGTTTATCTCGCCCGATGGAGTGGTGTGGGGAAGGGTTTGAAAATGAGAACCCCGCCATTTGGATCGCTTTTTCGGATGACTTGTTGGAATGGGGAAAGCCTACACTTTTGATGAAAGGGAATGAATGGTGGGAAGATGCCAAGATCGGTGGATCTACTCCTCCCGTAAAATGCAAGTACGGTTGGCTTTTGCTTTATCACGGTGTGGCAAAGAAGGATGGCGGATATCGTGTTGGTGCGGTGATTTTGGATGAAAAGGATCCTACCAAGATCCTTGCTCGTACCAAAGATTTTATCATGGAACCCGAGTTTTCTTTTGAAACGGACGGCTATTATAACGGCTGCGTGTTCCCGACGGGGATCGTGGTGAAAGATGATTTGATGTACGTCTATTACGGCGCCGCGGATAAGTTCGTTTGCGTAGCTACCGCACCGTTTGAGGCGTTTTGCGATCAAGTTTACAAAGAGGGGAAACTATGAAAAAAATAAGCATAGCACTCATCTCGATCATTTGCATGATTTGTACGATAGCACTCTCCGCTTGTTCTTCCGAGAAAGCGAAAAAGTATTCTTATTCTCCGTTGAATGCAAAAGTGCGTTATCTTACGAACATTGCAGGTGAGACCATCTCCCTTTCTTCGGGACGTGAGGTGATTTCGGAAAATACCGTCTTTATGACTGAGGAAGCCATGGAAGGGGATATTCTTACCGAGCCTACCGAGCATCCCACAAGAGTGGGATATGACTTTTGCGGATGGGCGCTGGATAAAGAGGGGGAACAACTGTTCGATTTTAGCACCCCCATTACCGGCAGTTTGAATTTGTACGCAAAGTGGGAGCGCACGCAAGAGAGTGAAACGGTGCTGGATTATACCGAGCCCAGGTTGCAGTTTACCGAAGTGATAGACGAATCCTCCGAATTCTCTTTAACGGGCGTGTGCAATCAGCCCATCAAGGATGACGCAGTCGGGCTCACAACGGCAGGCATCAATCGTCTGACGGCAAAGGCGCAAAACGTTAAAGAGTATTTGAATTATACCCGCGCTTCTGCCACTGCAATTCAATCCGCAACGTATGAAAACGGTGTTGTCAGCGTGACCTATACGACGGGAGGATCCAACACAACCATCCAAGTGACGGTAAACGATATCACGAGCACTTTGGCAATAACGGATGATCCCGCTACGCCCAAAGAAAGCATAGACGAAAGTACCTTTGAAAGAAAGGCGCTCAGATATGAAGCAACGGATATTGCTTCCTATAACGTGATCTTGGGCGGCTCATCCTCTATGGAGAATTGGAGCAATTCCACCGAGTATATGAATCCCGTCACCACCAAAAACGTTGGTATCGGCGGTTCTGCGTCCTTCCATTGGCTCAACTCCCTTGCGGATCGCTTGATCATTCCTTACAATCCCAGGACCGTGGTGCTTTACGTGGGCATTAACGATATCATCAACTTCAAGAAAAACGGAAAGACCACAGGTGAGAATTTGATCAAACTGTTTGAGTATTTACACGAGCGTTTGCCCGAAGCACACGTTCACTTCATTTTGATCAATCACGTGCCGGGCTATTATAAAACTTATAAGAGCTATATTGATACCGCAAACAATATGGTGCTCGAATATGCCCAAACGCATGAATACTTAAAGACGATAGATGCGGGTACCGTTCTTGAAAAGAAAAACGGGGAGTATTCCGAAGCATACTTCTTGACCGATAAATTGCATATGTCGCAGGCAGGATACGTGCTTTGGGGCGCCGAAGTGAAAAAAGCGGTGATCGCGGATGATAAGGAGCGTTATGACAATGATTGAACACAAGATTGATATGTATCGTTATGAACCCGAATTGCAAGCGATCATTGCAAAACAGGGGAAAGAATGCAACGTGCTCTTTTACGGAAGCAGCACTTTCGGCATTTGGAAAAGCATAGAGGAAGAGTTTAAGGATTACAAGGCGATCAATGCCGGCTTTGGAGGCTCTACTTCGGACGAAGCACTTTTCCACTATGAGAGAGTGGCAAAGCCCTTTGCTCCCAAGGTGGTTTTGTGGTATTACGGGGATAACGAGCCCGTTTGTTCCTATACGGTAGAAGAAACCAAGGAGCTCTTTCTTGCCACTTGGGAAAAGTTCGTAAAGGATTTTCCCGGCGTGAAGATCGTTACCATTGCTACAAAAACCAGTTTTGCGCGCGATGAATACAAGGATTTTGTGCGTGAGCTCAACGCTTGGCAAAAAGAGCAGGCGGCAAAGTTGCCTTATCTTACCTATATCGAAACGGCAGATATCTGTAAGGATGAGAAAGGGGAGTATATCTTCTCTCATTACTTGGATGATAAACTGCATTTCGGCCCCGAAGGCTACAAGATCCTCGGAGCAAGAGTGAAGAGAGTGCTTGACGAGATATGATGCTCGTAAAGGATGAAGACAGAGTAGCGGCAGAGAGAAAGAAAAAGCAGTTGCTTATTCTTTATATCGTGATCGCCTGCGTGTACGTGGCAGGCGCCTTACTGTTGCTTTTTCTGTCATCCGACAGCTATATCCCCTTCATGGTGGGTGATATTGTGCTCTCAATTGCCTTTGCATGGTATTCGATCTTCTTCTTTACGGTACAGTTTGATTATCAGGTCAAATGGTGCCGTTTGATGAATAAAGTGACGGGCGCGCTTGTGGAAAGCGTATACGGCGTGTTCGTGAAGGAAGAGGCGCGTAAAACCATCGAAGGTGTGGAAATGCGCATATTGATCTTTCAGGTGAGAGATAGTGAGCGTGAGCTCCATCTTTTACGTGAGGATGCTACCTTTGAAAAAGGAAAAAAATATCTTCTCGTTACGCAAGCAAGCGTGATCGTGGAGATAGGAGAGCAAGATGAAAAAAAGGTTTCGTGATTCTTTGCCCTCCGAATGGCTGAAATACTTGGTGGTCACCATCCTATGTGTGGTGCTGTGGATGTGGTTTTTCGGAATGTATCATTCTCCGAAAGACACCGAGAAAATAGAAGTTTTTTTTGCAGGACACGTGAAGAGCGGCAACGCTTTTGAAAGCCTTGCGGAAAAGCAGTTTGATTACTTAAAATCCGTGAGCATTGCCTCGGCTGATCCTGCGAGAAAGAATGCTTTTCAGCAAAAGTATGAAACGGTGGGATTCACGATGTCCGACGTGGTGATCGTGCCGGAAAGCGTGGCGAATGCAACGCAATGCGAAACGGCGTTTGCCGAATTGACGGATATGGGAGAAGCCTATATCCAAAACGAGATCTCTTACGGTGTTTATATTCCGGAAGAGAAAAAAACTTGGCTTGCGCAATACTTTGATTTTACAGAGGAGCGATACGTTGTATTTGCGGTGGCTTCCTCGGTAAATTCGGGTGGCAAAACAAACCATTCTTTTGATTTTATTGAATGGATTGTGAGGTAATATGTTTAGGTACAAAGGGTTGAAATTGAAGGAGGGGGACGCTGCCCTTCCCAAAACGAGAAAGGAATTATTTAAGACCATCGTCCGAGATGATTTCTACTTGCTTGCGGAGATCAGCGTGATACTTTTCCTCTTTTCCATTCCTTTGGCAGCGGGGTTCATCTTGGAAGTGTTAATGATCACACATTTGCCGGACCTACAAGGGTTGTTCTGGGTGTGTTTCTACTCCGCCTTGATAGAGATCCCGCTCTTCGGAGTGCGCTATATCGGTCGTCATGCGGCATTCGGTGTGATGAAGAAAAGGGTGCAAAACGAAGGGGGCTATATCAAAGAACTGTTTTTCCAAAACCTGAAAAAAGGGTTTGTTAAAGGGTTCTTGGCAGGGTGCCTAGTGGGGTTCATTGCTTTCCTATGGCAGGTCGGATCCATCTTTGTTTTAACGAATGACAGCACTTGGATCAAAGGGCTTGGCTTGGGTGCAACCACTTTGATCTTTACGATGTTTTACGTGGCGGTGGAGTACTTTCTCTCGGTGGATAATTTTTACGAGTTAAAGTTCTCGGGTGCATTGAAAAACGGGTTATCCTTTACGATCATGCACTTTCCCATGTCGCTCGTGTACTTCGTTGCCTGCGTGGGCGTACCTTTTGCGCTCACCGTGATTTCTCCTTGGGCCATCTTCGCGTTTGCCGCGGTAATGGCTTTTTGGGGAGATGGTTTTACGGTGCTGGTAGCAACGCTGTATAGTCACACGTTGTTTGATAGGTATATAAACTCGGTGTATTATCCCGATTATATAAATAAGGGTCTTGCTCCGCGAGAGGGAGAGGCCGAAAAGGAGAATGACAATGGCTGATTTACTACTTGAGAATATTTACAAGGTGTACGAGGGCGGCGTTCGCGCGGTTTCCGACTTTAATCTCAAGATCGAAGACAAGGAGTTCGTGGTTTTCGTCGGACCATCCGGTTGCGGTAAGAGTACCACTCTTCGTATGATCGCCGGTTTGGAAGAGATCACCTCGGGCAGTTTGTATATCGGTGGGTCCAAGATGAACAACGTGGAACCCAAGGATAGAAATATCGCAATGGTTTTCCAGAACTATGCATTGTATCCGCACATGACCGTTTATAAGAACATGGGATTCGGCTTGAAGCTTCGTAAAGTGAATTCCAAAGAGATCGATAAAAGGGTGAAGGCCGCGGCGTCTGTTTTAGGTATTACCGATCTTCTTTCCAGAAAGCCCAAGGCGCTTTCCGGTGGTCAAAGACAGCGCGTGGCGCTCGGCCGTGCGATCGTTCGTGAACCCAACGTGTTCCTTTTGGACGAGCCTCTTTCCAACTTGGACGCTAAACTGCGCGTGCAGATGAGAGCAGAGATCACTAAGTTGCATAAAAAACTAGCCACCACCTTTATTTATGTGACACACGATCAAACCGAAGCAATGACGATGGGTGATAGGATCGTGGTTATGAAGGATGGGTTCATTCAGCAAGTGGACTCTCCCGCAACCCTTTACGAACAACCGAGAAACGTGTTTGTGGCAACCTTCCTCGGCTCTCCTCAAATGAATATCTTTGACGCCAATCTTTTCAAAAACGGCGAGCTTGGTGTAACCTTTGGCGAGGATCATACCGTTACCTTTTCTCAAAAGAAAGCAAACCAACTTGCCGATGAAAGATATATCGGTCAAAAGGTGCTTTTCGGTATTCGTCCCGAAAATATCAAACTTGGCGGCAAAGAAGGCATTCGCGGCAGAGTGGACGTGGTGGAACACCTTGGCAGTGAGACCATCATTTATGCTAACGTAAGCGGGGTGGAATCACCGATTATCGTAAAAGTGCCCACTAATTACGATATCGTGGAAGGGTTGGAGATCAGCATGGTGTTTGATATGGAAAAATCCCATCTTTTCGATGCGGAAACCAAACAGTCCATCATGGGCGTACCTGACGTGAACCGCGTGCCGTGCTCTATTGAGAATAACCAGCTTGTCATTAACAAAAGGCGTTATCTTTTGCCTGAATTATTAAAGAAGAAGTTCTTTGACTTCTCACGTGAAAGCCTTGCCGAGATCCGTATTCCCGCCACGAAAGTGTCTTTGGAAGAAGTGCCGGAAGGGATCCATTTTAAGGCAAAGGTGGACTTTACGATCCCCGGAAACGACTCTGTCACTTTCTACGTTAAATCCGAAGTGAAAGAAGGATTTTTTGTGTTCCGTATCAATAACTCTTACTTTAATCAAACAGAAGATGGGGTTGATACCAGAAAAGTGCCGCAAGAAGGGGAAGAGATCGACTTGTACGTGCCTTTCTCCGAAATCTCCTTTACCGACAAGGACGGCCTGCGCGTGAATTCTCGCGAGATCATTTCTTCCAATACCGCTCCTTGCCGTGTCACTACGAAAAACGGCATTACTCGCATCCGTTTGAAGGGGAACACACTTACTTATAATGATCTTCAGGTGGAAGATGGCGATTATACGATCAAGCTGAAATCGGATAAAATCGGCTTTGTGTATGACAAAAAGTTTGCCAAAGCAAACAAAATTCCTCTTTCGGGCAAAGTGCCTAATTCCGTGGTCGCAAAGGCTTATGACGAAGATCGTTTGGGCGACAAAAATGCGGTTTTCTGTGCTGTGAAAGGGTTTGATAATTACGTGACAGCCGTGCTTCCCGCCACCTTCTCGGTGTACAAAATGCCAAAGTTCAAGTTTGTGATCGGAAGGGATAGTTTCACTTTGGAAAAGCGAGCAAATCAAGTGAATTCCGGAAGGAACGTAAACGAATTGTATTCTCTTTGGAGAGAAAAAGTGACCGATGAAACGTTGGCTGATGAATTAGACAGCATTGCAAACAATGAGGAAAAGATCTCCGATGCGTTCTATCGTGATTTGGAATTCGGAACCGGTGGTTTGCGCGGTGTGCTTGGTGCCGGAACGAATAGAATGAATATTCACACGGTGGGAAAAGCAACGCAAGGCCTTGCCGATTATGTGATAGCCAATTATCCGGAAGGGGAAAGAAGCGTTGCGATCAGCTATGATTCACGCATCAATTCCGACGTATTTGCCAAGAGGGCGGCAGCCATCTTTGCCGCAAACGGTATTAAAGTGTATCTTTATAAAACTTTGATGCCTACGCCTTGTTTGTCTTATGCGGTGCGTTCATTGAAAACAAGCGCCGGTGTTATGGTGACGGCTTCTCACAATCCGGCAAAGTATAATGGTTACAAAGTGTACGGGAATGACGGTTGCCAAATTACCGAACAAGCGGCAAATGAGATCCTTTCGCTTATCGAGAGTACGGATATTTTTAACGGCGTAAAGATTAAGGACTTTGATAAGGCTTTGGCACAAGGGGAAATCGAATATATTTCCGACAACGTTTTGACTTCCTTTATCGAACGCGTAAAGAAGGAATCGGTGCTTGGGGATGAAAAAGCCGACCGTAGTGCCAACATCGTTTATACTCCTTTGAACGGAACGGGACTTGTGCCTGTCACTCGCATTTTGAAGGAAACGGGCTTTTCCAACGTGACGGTTGTAAAAGAACAAGAACTCCCGGACGGAAACTTCCCTACCTGTCCCTATCCCAATCCCGAGATCAAGGAAGCGCTTGCCCTTGGATTGGAATACGCTAAAAATACTTCCGCTGATATTTTGATCGCAACCGATCCCGATTGCGATCGTGTGGGTATTGCGGTTAAAAACAAGGATGGTGATTTCTCCCTTTTGACCGGAAATGAAGTTGGATTCTTGCTTCTTGATTTTATTGCAAGCATGCGTATCAAGCACGGAACGATGCCCGCTGATCCCGTGTTTGTCAAAACCATCGTCACGAGTGATCTTGCCGAGAAGATCGCGGATCATTACGGTATTCGTACCATCAATGTGCTTACCGGCTTTAAGTATATCGGCGAGCAGATCGGTCTTTTGGAAAAGAAGGGGAAGGAAGATTGCTACCTGTTGGGCTTTGAAGAAAGCTACGGTTATCTGTCCGGCTCTTACGTGCGTGATAAGGACGCGGTAGACGGTGTGTTCATGATTGCCGAGATGTTTGCCTATTACAGAGCGCAAGGTATCTCCTTGCTTGATAAGCTGGATGAGATCTATGCAACTTACGGGCATTTTGTTTCCACCTTGGAGAGCTTTGCCTTTGAAGGTCAAGAAGGCTTTGTTAAGATGAGCAAGATCATGGATGAGTATCGTGAGACTATGGTGGTTGAAGGGAAAAAGGTCGTGGAGAAGAAAGACTATTCTATCGGCATTGACGGACTTCCCAAATCAAACGTGATCAAATTTACCTTTGAAGACGGAAGTACGATGGTGGTGCGTCCTTCGGGTACCGAGCCTAAGCTGAAAATCTATCGTTGTACCCTTCAAAAATAAAAAGCATTCATAAAAAGGGCTTGCTTCGGCGAGCCTTTTTTGTTTTAGGTAAATATTTTCGTCAAAAATCAGCAATGCGGGTAAAAACGCAAGACAGCGACGCTTTTTTGTATTATAATTATTTCGTAGAATAATTATCCGCAAGAGAGGAATTATGTTAGAACTTAAAAACGTTTGTTTTTCCGTACCGGGAGAGGATGGAAAGAAAAAAGAGATCATTCGGGATATCAGTTTGACTCTTGAAGATGGAAAACTTGCCGTCATTACCGGTCCGAACGGTGGGGGCAAGTCCACCCTTGCTCGTTTGATCATGGGAATTGAAAAGCCCACTTCCGGCAAGATCTTTTATAATGGGGAAGATATTACCGATCTTTCCGTTACCGATCGTGCAAAGAAAGGTGTTTCTTTTGCATTCCAACAGCCCGTAAAATTCAAAGGATTAAAGGTGTTGGATCTTCTTCGTATCGCAAGCGGAAAACGTCTTGCGGTGGGGGACGCTTGTCGTTATCTTTCGGCAGTGGGTCTTTGCGCAAGGGATTATATCGATCGTGAACTCAATGCAAGCTTGTCAGGCGGAGAGCTTAAAAGGATCGAGATCGCACAGATCCTTTCTCGTGCAACCAAACTTTCCATTTTTGATGAGCCGGAGGCCGGTATCGATCTTTGGAGTTTCAATAATCTTATTAAAGTGTTTGAGGATATGCGCAGAGATATTGAGGACGGATCCATTATCATCATCTCCCACCAAGAGCGTATATTAAACGTGGCGGATGAGATCATTGTGATAAGTGGCGGTAAGGTGGAAAGAAAGGGCTCGAAAGAGGAAATTTTGCCTTCCTTGTTGGGGTCTGCTTCCGTTTTGAATTTCTGTACCGGTGCGTCCGGAAAGGAGGACGTATGAAGTTTGATGAGATCCAACTGAGGCTTCTTGAAGAAGTGGCTGACCTCCACGGGGTGCCCGAAGGCGCATATAATATTCGCTCGGATTCCGAGGCGGTGGGCAGACGCTCCACCGAACATATCGTTATTACTTCCAAAAAGGACGTGAGCGGTATTGATATTGAGATCATGCCCGGCACCAAGAATGAAAGCGTGCATATCCCCGTGGTAATGACCAAGAGCGGTTTGAAAGAAACCGTTTATAACGATTTTTACGTGGGGGAAGGCGCGGATGTTTTGATCGTTGCCGGATGTGGTATTGATAACTGCGGAACGGGAGATTCCGAGCATGACGGCGTGCATCGTTTTTTTTTGAAGAAGGGCGCCAAAGTGCGTTATGTGGAAAAGCATTACGGCTCCGGAACAGGAAAAGGTAAGCGTATTTTGAACCCCGTCACCGAAGCATATTTGGAAGAAGGTGCGGAAATGACCATGGAAATGGTACAGATCAAAGGCGTGGATGATACCGAGCGTACCACCGTAGCTAAACTTGCCGCCGGTGCAAAACTCGTGGTGCGTGAAAGATTGATGACGCACGATGATCAAAGGGCTTTAAGCCGCTATGACGTGATCTTGGATGGTGAAGGCGCAAGCGCGGACGTTGTCTCCCGCTCTGTGGCAAGGGGCACTTCTTTCCAAAAATTTGATGCAAAGATCACGGGTAACGCCCCCTCTTACGGACACACCGAATGTGACTCCATCATTATGGACCAAGGTAAGATCCTTGCCGTTCCCGGCTTGCAGGCAAACCATATAGACGCATCGCTTTTGCATGAGGCGGCAATCGGCAAGATCGCGGGAGATCAGTTAATAAAGCTCATGACCCTGGGGCTTACCGAACAAGAGGCGGAAGAACAGATCATTAACGGTTTCCTGCGTTAAGCATTTCGTTTATAGGCGTTATAAAAACAAATAAGGGCAATGGGCGGGAAAGATAGCAAATCCTTACGCGCTTACCTTGACGATAAACCCCATTCCTTTATATAATAAGTTCATTGAGGTGAAAACAATGTACAAGATCATTACGAAAAAGAGTTTGAATCCTACCGTCACCATGATGGAGATCGAATCACCGCTCGTTGCAAAAAAAGCAAAGGCGGGACAGTTCATCATTTTGCGTGTAGACGAAGAAGGGGAGAGGATCCCGCTTACCATTGCCGGGGTTGACCCCGTGCGCGGCGCGGTCAAGATCATCTTCCAAATCGTGGGTGCCACAACCGAAAAGTTGAACCACAAGGCGGAAGGGGAGTATATACAGGACTTTGTCGGTCCGCTTGGAATGCCCACCCATATCGCAGGCATGAAAAAGGTTTGCGTGGTTGGCGGTGGCGTGGGCTGTGCCATTGCGCTGCCTGTGGCGGAAGCGTTGCATGCGCAAGGCACCGAGGTGACCAGTATCATCGGTTTCCGTAATAAAGATCTTTTGATCTTAGAGGATGAATTTAAGGCTTGTTCGGACAAGCTGGTGGTCATGACGGATGACGGTTCATATGCTCGCCACGGAAACGTGACCGTCCCTCTCAAAGAGATGCTGGACGCAGGTGAGCAGTTTGATATGATCATTACGATCGGACCGCTTATTATGATGAAGTTCGTTACGCTTACGGCAAAGCCTTACGGCGTGCCTGTCACCGTTTCCATGAACCCCATTATGATAGACGGAACCGGAATGTGCGGCGGATGCCGTTTGACTCTTATGCAAGATGGCAAGAGAGTGACCAAGTTTGCTTGTGTGGACGGCCCTGATTTTAACGGATACGAGGTGGATTTTGACGAGGCTATGTCCCGCGGCAGGACCTATTTCGATTTTGAACGTAAGGCTCATGAAAAAGCCTGCAATCTCTTCAAGGGGGTGTGATATATGCCGAATATGAATCCCAAAAAGAACGAAATGCCCACGCAAGAAGCAAAAGTGCGCGCGCATAATTTTAACGAAGTGGCTCTCGGATACGAAGAGAGCGTGGCTGTGGACGAAGCAAACCGCTGCTTGAACTGCAAAACGATGCCGTGCGTTTCGGGTTGCCCGGTCAATATACATATTCCCGAGTTTATTGCCAAAATCAGAGAGATGGATTTTGAGGGTGCATATCAGATCATCACGCAAACCTCATCGCTTCCCGCTGTTTGCGGCAGAGTTTGTCCGCAGGAAACACAGTGTGAAAGCAAGTGTGTGCGTGGCATAAAAGGGGAAAGCGTTTGCATTGGTAGGTTGGAAAGATTCGTTGCGGATTATCATAACAGGTATTCCAAAGAAGCTCCCGAAGTTCCCAAAAGCAACGGACACAAAGTGGCTGTGATCGGTTCCGGTCCTTCCGGATTAACTTGTGCGGGTGATCTTGCTAAAAAAGGATACAAAGTGACGGTATTTGAGGCACTTCACCTGGCGGGGGGCGTGCTTGTGTATGGTATTCCCGAGTTTCGTCTTCCCAAGAGTATCGTACAAAAAGAGGTGGATACCTTAAAGGCACTCGGGGTGGAAGTGATGACCAATGTGGTGATCGGTAAGACCCTTACTGTGGACGAGCTTTTTGAGATGGGCTTTGAGGCGGTGTTCATTGGCTCCGGCGCAGGTCTTCCCAACTTTATGAATATTCCCGGAGAGTCTTTGAAAGGTGTGTATTCCGCTAATGAATTCTTAACCAGAAGCAACTTGATGAAAGCATATAAGGAAGACCCTGATACCCCCATTATGAAAGGCGGTAAAGTTGCGGTCGTTGGCGGTGGAAACGTGGCCATGGATGCGGCGCGTACGGCACTTCGTTTAGGTGCGGAAAAGGTTTATATCGTTTATCGTCGTTCCATTGAGGAACTTCCCGCAAGAAAAGAGGAAGTGGAGCACGCCATGGAAGAGGGTATCGAATTCAGATTACTCACCAATCCCGTTGAGATACTCGGTTACCACAATGCGGAAGATCCGCGCGATCCTAAGAACGGATCCGTGACGGGCATTCGTTGCATCCAAATGCAACTCGGTGAACCCGATCAAAAGGGGAGAAGGCGTCCTGTACCCATTGAAGGGTCGGAGTTTGATATAGATTTAGACGTGGTCATTATGGCTATCGGTACCTCTCCCAATCCCCTCTTGAAAAATACTACCGAAGGTTTGGAAGTAAACAGCCACGGCGGCATTATCGTGAATGAAGCGGGCTTGACTTCTCGCGTGGCAGTGTATGCAGGCGGTGACGCCGTGACGGGCGCCGCAACCGTTATATCGGCCATGGGCGCAGGTAAAGTTGCCGCAAAGGCGATCGACGAGTATTTGCTTTCCAAGT
>AUXO010688077.1_pt1 | contig 14482 bp, 7 predicted proteins | sample 768731 | NCBI WGS metagenome assembly AUXO01 (sample SAMN02715735, study PRJNA202380) | gut metagenome | biome: sheep rumen | host: Ovis aries | place: New Zealand: Palmerston North | reverse complement strand
CTTGAGGGAGCTTCGGTGTCCAATCTTAAGCTTAAGGATTCCTCTGTTACAGTAGATTCTAAGTCCTCAGAGGTTTATGCAGGAGCTCTGAGTGGCAGAATCAGGGACAGTAAGATAGAGAATGTGGAAGTGGAAGGCTTTGATATTCAGACTGAGTACCACAATCCTGTCAAGATCTATACCGGTGCTCTGACAGGTATCCTTGAAAAGGGCTTTGGTCAGAGTGAAATCAGAAATGTCTATGGTGACTTCTCTGAGAGTTCGCTTAAACGTTTTGCTTCTCATGATTACTATGTTAAAGGCTCTTTAGCCGGTTTAAATGAGGCTCAGACCAGTCTCTCCGGTTATATCGGTACTGACAGTACTCAGAATACCTCAATCTTCGGAGAGAACCGCGCTCAGAAAAACTATACTGAGGATTACTCTAAGACAGATAGCAGCTATGTAAAGAGAGGAAACGGCTACTCCAATATCGGTTTCTATGCTCCCTTCTTTGTGGACGAGGATATAGAAATTGTCTACAGCTCCGATAATCCTCAGAGCTATGAGTATTCATCCTTTACTGACAATCCATACTTTAAGACCGGAAACTATGTGGATGTAGCCTATGACTATGAGGGAGAAATCTCAAATCCTGCTCTGTATACTCATACTTACTCCTCAAAGTCAGATGGTACCGAGTACTACTTTGTAAAGAACAGTGAGGTATCAGAGACAGTCCCTCACTATGTAAAGGTAACTGATCCCACTGTTATAGTTCCTCCTGCAGATGAAACTACCTATCACGGTGGTGGACTTAATCTGAATAATCCTTCTAAGTCAGGTCTTTTCCTTGATGGGGATGATGGTTTCTTTCATGAAGAGGAATACGACAGGAAACGCTATGTGGCAAGCTTAAGCTTTATGGACCGACTCAAAATCCCTAGGGAGAGGATTTCCAGAAGACTTATAGCTTCTTTAAACCTCAAAACCGAGCCTGAAGACAGAACTAAAAAATATGCCTCCAGAAAGGCAGAAAAAGAAAATGCGGCATAGTTTTTCTCACAATTTTTTAAGTAACTTATTATCGCCTCTCAAAAAAATGTAGAATAGTGCTCTATACTATAAAAAGATTTTCTGAAAATTCAGGTGAGTAACGTGAAAGAGCTTTATATATATTTCTTCAATCGTGTAAAAAGAGATTCTATAGGTCTGGAAGCTTCTGCCTTATCGTTTACGTCTATTCTGGCTCTGATTCCTGCTATCAGTGTAATCTTTTACTTCTTTGCGGTTTTCCCTGCATTTTCAGAGTTCAGAGAGTCTTTAAAGGCGTTTGCCCAGGCTAATTTCATGCCTGTATTTTCAGAGTCATTAGGTAAGTATGTCGGAACCTTTGTGGAACACGCCGGCAAACTTACTGCTACAAGTACCATCATCTTCTTCATTATTTCCCTGATGCTGGTACGTTCCATCGATCAGTGTCTGAATCGAATCTGGCGAGGCGGTAAAAGAAAGCTTGGCTCCATGATCGCAATCTACTGGACCCTTTTAACCTTAGGTCCAATTGCTTTGGGTATCATTATCTGGATCTTCACCAGAGTGGTAGCAATAGCTATTTCTACCAATGTCCATATTGGTGTGGCTCTCATGATTGCCTATTTTGTATTCCCAATCATTATTGAGTGTGCTGTCCTGACTGCGCTGTATGTAATTGTTCCAAGAGTTAGAGTTAAGCTGCAGGATGCACTTTTAGGCGCTATCTTTGTTACTGTGGCCTTTGAGGTTTCCAAGAAACTCTTCAGTATTTTTGTTCTTAATTTCTCCAACTATGAGGCTATCTACGGTGCCATTGCTGTAATTCCTGCTCTGTTTGTCTGGATTTATATCAGCTGGTGGCTGGTACTTCTAGGTGCAGAGTTTACAGCTTCCTTAGGTGTTGTAAGGTCAGGCCTTTCCGATGAGGTTCCAAGCTTTATGGTTTATCTTGCTAACGTAACCGGATCAACTTTAGGCTCTGAGGAACTGATTAGACCAAAGCATAAACAGCCTCCAATCAAGGTTAAGATAACCTCAAACAGAAATAAATAGAATTATCAGAATGTTAAATCAGTAGAGTACTACAGAATCAGGCGTCAGTGCCTTATCCTTTTTCTCATCATCGACGTGGATTTGAACCTGATCCTTGTCAGAGGCGTGAATATTTGGCTTGTCTGTAAGCTTCTTTGCTTTGACTTTTAAGACGGTACCATCCGCTGCTGTATAGAACTCATCGTTTTCAATAGCACTTTCATCAATACCGGGTCTTACCGCCCCACGGAGTAATGCTGTAATGTAGAAGGTAGGATCGGTGACATGTCCTCTGATGATAACCGAGGTCAGACTGTCCTTGGCTAAAGACATAAGTGTTGATTTGATATCAATTATTCTGTCGGTGGTATCGTAATTACCCTTGAGGGTTAAATGTGAAGTGGCCAGATCAGATGAGATTTTGATTTTAGCCTGTCCATTCTCAATAGTGGCCTTTCCTGCCAGACTGTAAAAACCGCAGTCGCCTCCTTCAATAGAGTTCAACAGCTGTCTTAAATTTAATTCATAGTCTTTCTTATTGCCGCCATTGATTAGATCCAGTCCAAAGGAAGAAATTAACAGGGATTTTGACCTCAGCTCAACACTGCCGTTAAGTTTTTGGGTTATTGAAAGAGATGTGTCCTCATCTTCCTGTGCTATAAGATCTGCATCAAAACTTATTTTTCCGTTAAAGAGTTTTGAGAACAGGCTGCTGTTCAGATCAGACATATCAAAATCTTCTGCATGGGCCTTAAAGGCAAAGGTGTTCTTTGCAAAGTCTCTTGAAAGAGAGGCGCTGGCATTTGAGTTATATAACAGAATTCTGTCCATAATGACGGAGTAACCTTCGTCACTGAAGACTCCATGGAAATCAGTATTTTTGATAAAGAGATCAGAGTAGTAGGCGCTATCGGTAGAGAGTCTGAATTTTCCAGGAGTTCCCTTTACCTTTTGTGTCTGTCTGTCAAAGTGAATATCCTCACAGCTGAGGTTTACCGCTTTGATTGAAAGAGGCAGTTGATCAATGTGGGATACAAACTCAGTGTTATCAACCTTGAATTCAAGAATCTCTGTATTATGAGAAAAAAGCAGAAATTTCAGTCTGTTATAAAGCTCAATAGGAGGTTCAAGCTTGGCATTCTTTAAGGCGAAAGCTTTTACTTTTAGCTCGCTCTGTGAGTCATTCAGTCCAGTCAACTCTATTTCACTGCTGTACTCTCCGCCGAATAGTTTTCCGTCAGTGGAAACTGTCAGGAGATTATCTTCAACTCTGGCTTTAAGAAGAGAGTCTTCTGCAGTGACCAGCAGATCCGGTTTAGATATTTCACCGGCTTTTCCTTTGAAATCAAAGAATATACCCTTATCAGCAATTCTCAGATCTTCAACCTTTCCACTTACCTGGCCTAGTAGCAGATCAGCCGCTGGCAGTGATAGAACACAGTTTGTAAGAGAAGCATTTTTAGCTCTGATATTATAGCTTTCGATAATACCGCTGTAGTTCTGAAAGATAACGTTGTTTATAGAAAGCTTTGAAAACTCAATAAGTTTCGATTCCTTATCGATAGTAAGATCAGCAAATACTGTACCTCCGAACATCTGTGCCTGAACTTCTGAAAGCGCAACCGTATTTTCGCTGGAAAGGATTTTTGCATGAATCTTCTTGAGCTCGTAACTGTCAATGGAACCTGTCTGGGCATTAAGGGTTGAGTCTCCAAAACTGATGTCCCCCTGCTCGGAAACTTTGACAGCAGCTGCCGAGAGATCAGCATGTTCTGAGTGGAATCTGTTCAGATAAAGAGGACTGTTGATAAGATCGAGCTTAAGAATATTTATGTTCTTGTATCTGAATCTTTCCTTTTTCAGCGCCTCAAGGTCTCTGCTGTCAAAGGTTATGTCTTTGGCATAGAGATATTTGATATCAAGATTCTCTGAGGTGATTACACTTTTAAGGTCGTATTCAACGTAGATTTCACCAATTTGTGAATTACCTAGAGTTACCTTTTTGAGTTTAAGAACATCAGGATATAGAGGAGAAAACTCAATTTCATCACAGTTGATAGAAAAGCTGGTACGTTCAGAAAGAAACTTTAACAGAGGTGCCTTTACGTGCTGGCCGTTGAAATACAGAATAAATCCCCAGACTGCTGCAATAACGACAATGAGCGTACAGACCGCAATCTTAAGATATTTAAGATAGGCCGGAGTCTGTTTTCTGTAGTATATATTTTGTTTAAAGGCCATATACAGCAAGCTCACACTTTGAATTTAGGGAACCAGCGGGTGATTAGCGCTCTGCAGGTTTCAGTATCATTATGAATGATATCTAAAGCAGCGTTTCTGGCAATATCTATTAGTTCAAAATCTCGATTTACGTCAACAACTCTGAAAATATCAAAACCAGTCTGTTTGCTTCCTAACACTTCTCCTGGCCCTCTGAGTTTGAGATCTTCTGTGGCGATTTTGAAACCGTCAGTGGTTGATCTCATAATTGAGAGTCTCTGCATGGCTATATCGTTAGCCTCTATCTCCTGGCTTTTGTATATAAGAATACAGTATGAATCAAGTGCACCTCGTCCCACACGTCCTCGGAGCTGATGCAGCTGTGCCAGACCAAGCCTCTGGGCTCCTTCTATCACGATAATTGAAGCATTAGGAACGTCCACTCCCACCTCAATAATGGTGGTGGCAACAAGAATATCGTATTCTTTATCTAAAAAGGCTTTCATGACCTTGTTTTTTTCGTTTGTTGCCAGCTGTCCGTGCAGAAGTCCGATTCTGAGGTCAGGCAGAGCTTTTTTCAGATCCTTATAGGTGTTTTTTACAGATTCAGTTTCATCCTCATTTTCTTCAATGTTAGGACATACCCAGTAAACCTGAGTGCCCTGATGACAGACCTCATCAAGTCTTTTTATTATCTCCCCCTTCCGGGTGTCCGGCATGACGGCGGTAATGATAGGCTTGCGGCCCTTTGGCAGCTCATCCAGAGTGGAGACATCCAAATCAGAAAACAGAGCCAGCTGTAGGGTTCTTGGAATAGGAGTAGCCGTCATAACCAGCTGATGCATGGTGATATCTGCCGGGGCTTTTTTGAGAAGCGCGATTCGCTGATCGATACCGAAACGGTGCTGTTCATCGATAATCGCCAGAATCAGCTTGTTATAATGAACCTCTTCCTGATAGACACTGTGGGTTCCAATGATTACCTGAACTTCACCGGACTCAATCTCCTCCAGAAGCTTTTTACGTTTGGCTCCCTTGATTGATGAGGTTATAAGTTCACATCTGATTCCGCATGGTTCAAGAAGACCCATGAATTTATGGTAATGCTGCTGGGCTAAAAGCTCTGTCGGAGCAAGTACAACACACTGATTACCGGATTTTGCAACCTGAATCGCAGCCAGAACAGCAACCATGGTCTTTCCGGAGCCTACATCTCCATGCAGAAGTCTTAACATTGGCTTCTGAGTGCAGAGATCTTCCTGAACTTCTTTGTAGGCCCGCAGCTGAGCACCTGTCAGTTCAAAAGGCAGAGTGGATAAAAAGTCATCTATAGCCTTCTGTGCTTTATCTATGGCCTGAGCATTATGCTGGTCATTTTTTCTCTTTACCGACAGCAGAGTAAGCTGATAGGCAATAAGCTCTTCATAGCTGATTCTTTTAAAGCCGTCTGTTTTCTCTAGGATAATCTTCTCATTAGGAAGAGCAGGAGGATATGGATAATGACATAAATCCAGAGCCTCACTTAAGGTCAGCTTAAAAGGATTATGTTTCTCAGGTAAAAGTTCTGGCAGCGGTATTGAATGCAGTGATTGCAGTACACCGTTTATGGCCTTTCGAATGGAGGCCTGGGGGACTTTTTCCACGGCATGGTATACCGGAGTCATTCTTTCCTGAGGCTTTACCTCATCTCCGTCCTCAAGAAAGGTGACGGTAGGCTGGGTAAAATTAACTACTCCGTTGTATTCATTGTATTTTACCGGACCAAAGGCGAGAATTCGTCTGCCTCTGGTATAGGACTTGATCTGATTTGGATACAGATTAAAGAAAACAGCCTCGATTTTTCCCGTGTCATCCTGCAGCATAATTTTGAGCATCTTTACCCTGCGGGTCAGGACATTCTGTACTGCTACGATATGGGCATCAATGAAGTAGAATCCTCCATCAGGTCGGATGTCGGCTATCTTGGTGATTTTTGTCTGATCAAGAAAACGGAAAGGGAAATCCAAAAGGAGATCGAAGAAGGTATAGATCCCCTTTTTGTAGAAACTAGAAGTATAAGTGGTCCCTAGCCCTTTAAGGATGGCTATATCTGAGTTTGCATAATATGAATCATCAGTTGGGACCATATAACCCTTATAAAAGCTGTTTAATGAAGATTGAGGCTCTCAGACGTTTAACCTTCTTTAAGATCTTAACAACCTCAGGAGGATAGTTGTCAATTGATTCAAGCTCATCCTCAGAACGGACCCTAGTGGTCTGTTTCATCAGATACTGCTGTTCATGAATGAACTTTTCCTGCAGATGATGATTCAGATCGGTAATGATGATACCGTTTTCCAGATCAAGGCTCCAAGCTCTTGGATTGAGGTTATTGCCGGTAATCAGCGCATAGTTGTTATCAATGAACATACCCTTTACATGGTAGGTATTGATACCATCCTTCCACAGCTGGATCTTGAGAAGACCTGAATCTATGTACTTCCTGTTCTTTATAATAAAGTTTCTGAGATTCTGTTCATAGATATATGGAATAGCTCCGATGGTACAGAAATTCTCGCTGTCTCGGATAAAGAAATCGTTAGCGGTCTTGTCGCCTACCACCAGAGTAATGGTAACATCTCGGCTTAGAGCATCCTCCAGAGCCTTGATAATTATCTTAGGAGGATTGAAATATGGTGTGCAGATAAACATCTTTTCACGGGCAGCACCCAATAGCCACAGAATAGAGCGGTTTAGCAGATTAGCTCTTTTGCCAAGACCGGCCAGTGGTGTTACTCCAACATGGTACTTTGTTACCTTCTCGTTTTTTACCATGTACTGAACTGTGCTTAGGTGTTTTCTCAGTTCCTTGATTTCCTCTCTCATGTCTTTTGCCGGACGAACCTGTCCCTGAGAGAAATCCTGTACTGCAAAGTTAGGATGGAAGGCGTTGGTGGCAAAGGCACACATGGTGTTTGCCAGCTCTCGTGAATGGATTTCATGGTAGCGGTCAAGACGGTACTTGCCGTTATAGCCCATATATACATTGTTGATACTTGCTCCGGTATAAAGCACGGTATCGTCAAAAACAAATCCCTTAAGATGCATTACACCGAAAAGCTCACGGCGTTTAACCGGAACACCATACACTGCTGGAGGAGTTTCGGTCTTTTTTGCCATGTCATAGTAAAGCTGTGAATTTCCAAGGGAAGCTCCTTCGCCTATACGTCCACGCTGAGCGCGGTGGAAATCAACATAAACTCTTACGTAAAGCTTTGGATTCTTTTCCTTGGCATCATACAGCGCATTCAGAATTTCTCTGCCGATTTCATCATTCTCAAGATAGAGGGCAGTAATCAGAATTCTTTCCTTGGCTGAGGCAATAAGCTCTAGAATTCTTGTGTAGCAGTGATGAGGAGTTTCAAGAATATTGTAATCCGATATTCCTACGGGAATAGTTGGAAGCTGCTGAAGTCTTGTCTGACAGTAAAATGAATTTGGCAGACTTTTTTTCCAAAAAGGCATATCTTGCTCCTAAATTGCAGCTGTGGCCTTGGAAAGCCATACTATTTCATCATCACTTAGTGATGTTGCTGCATTAGTAATTACGTTATTTACATTCTGATGGTAATTGTTCAGCCAGTCTATCTCTTTTTGAGATAACAGTTCTCTGATGATAAATCTAGTATCAAATGGCACAAGTGTCAAAGGGGTAAAGCACAGCATATGCTTCATTCCTGGCTGAGTGCATGGCATTACCACCATCAGGTTCTCAAGACGGATACCGAATTCTCCTTCCTTATAGAATCCTGGCTCGTTTGAAATAACCATTCCTGGTTCAAGAGAAATCATGGAACGTTTTGAGGATATACACTGTGGTCCTTCATGTACAGAAAGCACATGACCCACGCCGTGACCGGTACCGTGAGCAAAATCCTCTCCGTAATCCCATAGCGGACGTCTGGCTATGGCGTCAATCTGAATGCCGGTTGTTCCCTTGGGAAAAACAAGGGTAGCCAGTGAGATATGGGATTTAAGCACCAGGGTATACATCTTGCGAAGCTCATTGGAAATATGGGGGCCAACGAGTATGGTTCTTGTTATATCGGTGGTTCCATCCTTGTAATGGGCGCCACTGTCGATAAGATAAACACTGTCCTGTCCCATGGCTCTAGGTTTTTCAGCGTTTTCATGATTATAGTGGCACATGGCGGCATTAGGACCAAGTGCAGAAATGGTGGCAAATGATGGTTCAATATAGCCAGCCTCAACCTTTCTGAACATCTCGGCACGTTCTGCCAGATCTGCTTCGGTAGTTTCCTCAACTCGACGGACATAGGTCTCGTCATTCTCAAGGGCTTCAAGACGTGTCAGGTTATCAAGCCAGCATAAAAAACGGCACATGGCGATGCCATCCTTGATGTGGGCTTTGTATTCTCCTGCCACCTCAATATGATTCTTGATGGATTTAGGTTTCTGACATAGTCCCAGTCCTTCAATTACCTTGGCTCCTCCGTTGAAGAGTGAAAGCATGATATGGGCGTTTGTGGCATCCGGATCGACATAAACCTTACAGTTTGATGAACACAGACGGTTTAATACATCATCAAAGGCATCCTCAGGGAAGATATCGACGTGGCCAATATGTTCATGAAGCCTTTCGTGAATATCCTCACCGTTTTCCTTGTCAATAAAGTGCTCTGGATTGATGTACCACTCAAGGGCATCATTTGAATAGGCAACTACTCGGCTGTTGATGATTGGCAGGTATTTTCTGTCATTGCCACGGATATTCAGAAGCCAGCAGATACTCTCAGGATCGGTGATTACTGTAGCATCCAGATCAAGATCTCGCAGGGATTCTGCCAGTTTCTTACGTTTCTGAGTGCTAGGACAGCCGTTGTATTCATCATTAAAAATTCTGATTGGAGAGACAATTTCTTCAGGACGGTCATCCCAGATACGGTCTACAAGATTTCCCTGGGTCTGAACAAGATTAATATTTAGCGCAGCAAGATCTTTTTCTATGCTCAGATATTCCTTGTAGCTGATGCAGTTGGCATCAATACCGACAGTTGAATTCTTCTGCAGAATCGAGCATAGCCAGTTGCTTGGACTTACCTTTGAAAAATCGAAATCCTGGAAGATTCTGGAATCAATCTGATCTTTTACCTGAACGACATAGCGTCCGTCAACGAATACGGCGCAGCTCCTTTCGGCAACAGCGGTTTCATCTCCCCGGTTGTTGCTAAGCTCAATGCCGCGGGTTTCAAGCTGTGGATTGAAGTTGCGGGCTACTACTACATAGCCGGCACTTCCGGAAAAGCCGCTGATATATTTGATACGTTCTTTATCTTCATTCAGCTCATATGACAGAAATTCGTCATCATGAGAAATAATCAGAGCATCAAGCTCTGCCTGAGCCATTGCCTCCTTTAGGGCAATGATTCTTTGTGAAAAGATAGTGTTATTTTGATCAGACATATGGAATTTTGTCTCTGTAGTCCACATATATACATTATGTACATATATCGTTGTATAGTTTGATGATCTTAACACATAGACAAAACGGTATCAAAAACAAACACAGAGTTTGCCTGTGAGATCGGTTTTGTCTTAAAGCAGGAAAACCATATGAGTGAACAGTTAACCAAGAATCCTCTTTTAGATTACAGCGGATTACCATTATTTTCAGCAGTAAAGCCAGAACATGTTAAACCTGCTGTTGAGAATGCAATCGAAAAATGCCGACAGACCATTATTGATGTGAGCGAAAGGTTCAAGGATGATCCTACCTGGGATAACTGCATTGCTCCTGTTGAAGAGGCTGATGACAGACTTTCAAAAGTATGGGGTGTAGTATCCCATCTGAATTCCGTTAACAATACTGATGAGCTGCGTGCCGCACATGATGCCTGTCTGCCAATGCTTTCAGAGTTCAGCTCCTGGGCTGGTCAGTATAAGCCTTATTTTGAGGTTCTAAAGAAGATTGAGGCTTCAGATGCTTTTGGCAGACTTTCTATTCCTCAGCAGAAGTCCATTAAGAATTCAATCCGTGATTTCAAGCTCTCAGGTATAGATCTGCCTGAAGAGGCTCAGGCTGAGTACACCAAGGTGGTATCAAGACTTTCTGAGCTGCAGTCAAAGTTCTCAAATAATGTTCTTGATGCAACCCACGGCTATACCCTGCATATTACCGATAAGGAAAGATTAAAGGGGCTTCCAGAGTCTTCCCTGAATCTAGCAAAATCAGAGGCTGCCCAGAGAAAGCTTGAGGGCTATGTGTTTACTCTTGAAATGCCATCATATCTTCCTTTTATGACCTACTGTGAAGACAGAGAACTTCGAAAGGAAATGTATATTGCTTATGGTACTAGATCTTCTGATATAGGTCCTAATGCTGGCAAGTGGGATAACGCTCCTTTAATGGAAGAGATTCTGAAGCTTAGAGACCGAGAGGCTAAACTTTTAGGTTTTAAGACTTTTGCTCATCTTTCTCTTGCCACCAAGATGGCAGATGAACCTAAGACCGTAATTTCATTTTTAGAGGATCTGGCTAAAAAATCCTATCAACAGGGTAAAAAAGAGGTTCAGACTCTGGAGACATTTGCAAAGGAGCTTGGCCTCGATAAGCTTGAGCCTTGGGATATCTCCTTCTATTCAGAGAAACTTCGTCAGAAGAAGTACTCATACTCTGAGGAGGAACTGCGTCCTTACTTCCCTGAGGACAAGGTTATCGCTGGTATGTTCGAGTGTGCCCACCGTCTTTACGGCATTACCTTGAAGCAGCGTTATGGTGTTGATGTCTGGAATGAAAATGTTAAGTGCTTTGATGTTTACGAGGATAAGTTCGGTTCCATAATCGGCACACTGTTCATGGATCTTTATGCCCGTCCAGGCAAGAACGGCGGAGCTTGGATGGATGAATGTCTGACCAGACGTTACCGTTCAGACGGTGTGTTGCAGCTTCCTGTAACCTATCTAGTCTGCAACTTCAGCCGTCCTGTTGGCAGAAAGGTATCTCTTCTGACCCATGACGAGGTTGTAACCATGTTCCACGAGTTTGGTCACAGCCTGAACCATCTGCTTACCAAGATTGATATTGCTGATGTATCCGGTATCAATGGTGTGCCTTGGGATGCGGTTGAGCTTCCAAGTCAGTTCAATGAGAACTTTGCATGGCAGGAGGAGGTACTAAACTTTCTGTCCTCAAATGTAACTACTCACGAGCCACTGCCTAAGGAGAAACTCCAGGCTCTGTTAGATGCCAAGAATTTCGAGTCTGCAATGGCAATGCTGCGACAGATTGAGTTTGCTCTGTTTGATTTCAGAATTCATCTTGAATATGACGAGAAGAAAGGCGGACGCATATTTGAAATCCTGAATGATGTGAAATCCAAGGTTGCGGTTACTCCTCAGTTTAAGGACAGCCGTTTCCCTAACAACTTTACTCATATCTTCTCAGGCGGATATTCTGCCGGCTACTACAGTTACAAGTGGGCTGAGGTTCTGGCTGCCGATGCCTTCTCCAAGTTTGAGGAGGATGGTATCTTCAACAAGAATACTGGCAGAGACTTTCAAGATCTGATTCTGGCCTCAGGTGGAGCCTATGATCCTATGAAGAACTTTGAGGAGTTCAGAGGCAGAAAACCTGAAGTTGATGCTCTGCTGAAACAGAGCGGAATTGAGGCAGAATAAAACAAAAATCCACTTCGGATTTTTCCAGAGTGGATGTTTTTCTTGTTTTGATAGCGATAACAATTACTCACCGCAGGAGGAACGCCTGCGATAAACAGGTAGTTTCAGTTTTCTTTCAGCTCTGAATCAGTTTTTACAGATCTTTTATCATGTAGAAGGTGTTAGGCTTTGGCTTAACATCTTCTCCTTCATACACTTCAAAACCGTGTTTCTTGTACAGATTTACTGCAGCGGTAACACTTAGCGGGGTATTCAGAATTACTTCTGCAAAACCAGCATCCTTGGCTTTCTTCAGTAGCTCCGTTAAAAGAGTATCTCCCAAATGCTGGCCTCGTGCCTCACGTCTTACATACATTCTTTTGATTTCACATCTTTCATTGCTTACTTTTCTGAATGCGGCCATACCCTGGAATTCATCTTCGTCCACAGCAACGATTAAGTCTCCGTAAGGTGGAAGATATTTATTCTCGACATCATTCAGTTCAGACTCGAAATGCTGAAATGCGGCATCCTGATTAAGATTCATTGCAGAATCTACTATCATTTTTTTTACTTGAGGCAAGTAGCTCTTACCATCTATAATTTCCATAAATACTCCTGTATGTTTTTGTTATCTATCATTTTGTATTTTAAATACAATTAAAAAAAAAGCTTCAATTTCTTGAAGCTTCTTTTTAAAAATGCGATTTTAGCCGGCTTTATTTGCGCTTTGGCATAACTTTAGCCTTTTTGGCAGAGTATGGATCTGGTAGCATCAGGCCACCGACGCTTTCACAAGGAGCCGCAATAATTGAACGGGTCTTCTTGTTGATCTCAACTACCTTCAAGGCTATCTTATCGCCTAATCTGTACACCAGATTCTGATTAACATAGATCTCACCAGTATCACCAAGCAGCGTCAGCGCATCCTTATCATCAGACATCATTGAGAAAGGAACAAAGACCATAGCTCCGTTTGCCTCAAGAATAGCCTTGAATCCACCTCTTGAAACTTCAAAGATTGAAGCCTCAAATCTGGTTTTCTTCTCAATTTCAGGTTCGAGAAACTCTACATACAGCCAGTCTTTTACATCTCTTTCAGCCAAGCGGTTGGTTCTTCTGGCTTCATTCATGATCTTTAGAAGATTCTCATCAGGCATGGTGATCTGCTCTTTATGCTCGATCATGGATTTTAGAAGACGGTGGTTTACCATATCTCCGTATTTTCGGATTGGGGAGGTCCAGGTTGCATAGTTGTAAACACCTAAAGCATAGTGAGGACCAGGTTTGATGGAAATCTCTGAGAATTCCTGAAGTTTTCTGATACGGCTGTCCAGATAGTCATTGTTATTCTCAATGGCAAATCTTCTGATAGCGTTGTACTCTTCAAGCTCACCTAGCTTTTCCTCATTGAAAGGACAGTTTTCCTTCTTCAGAAGTTCAATCAGATCCTTTTTCTTCTGCATATCAAAGCCCTTGTGCAGATTGAAGATACCGCTATTAAGCTTCTGTGCAAGGAAATTTCCGGCTGCAATATTGGCAACGATCATTGATTCTTCAACAATACGGTTGGCAATACGGCGGAAGTTTACCTCGATATGATCAAGTGAGCCATCATCTTTAAGAACGAAATCATAATCAGGCTTATTCTTAAAGGTGGCTGCATGAGTTGCACGATATTTATCGCGACACTCTGTAAATCTTATAAGCTTCTCTAGGATTTCTCTGATCTCATCGGTAGGAACATAGTCTGCCCCCTCAACCTTCTCAAAGAAATCAGAAACTTTGTTGTAGGCAAGTTTGCCGTGAGACTTGATGTTTGCAAGTTTGAACTCTGTTCTGTCAGCAAGCAGAGTTCCGTCTTTAGCAACAGTCATGATCCCTACAAGGGCAGGTCTTAATTCATTCTCACGTAAAGAGCATAGGTTCTGAGAAAGAATTCTTGGCAGCATTGGAATATCTCTGCCTGGCAGATAAATTGAGAATGCTCGGTGAGAAGCACTTTCATTCTCAGGGGTGTTCTGCTCAATATATCCGGTTGGATCGGCAATGGCTACATACAGCTTGTAGCTCTCTTCGTTCTCCTCGATGTACAGGGCATCATCCATGTCTTCGGTATGCTCTGAGTCAATGGTAACGAAAGGAATTGCTGTCATATCCTCACGAGGAAGATCTTTCTCCTTGAACTCAAATTCTGAATCCTCAGGCTCATGAGTTGGCAGGTCGTATTTTCTTAAACTTACAAGCCAAGGTGTCTTTGGATCATCCTTTTTACAGATAAGCTCATCTAAAGTAGCTCTGAACTCTTTTTTCTGCAGAGCATGACCTTTAAGATTACAGATAACCCAGTCGCCGTTGTTGAGTTTTACTGACTGATCCTTGCGTCTGTCATCCGCAGCAATCTTAATGTTGATATTTGGATGATCAGGAATAATGAACAGTTTCCCTGAAACAAAAAGTACTTTTGCCACGAATCTGGTCAGGTATGGCTCGACTAACTTTTCAGGTATAGCTTTGTTTTTGTCGCCATCCTTTTCAATAATGGCCACAACCTTATCGC
>AUXO012485564.1_pt1 | contig 14483 bp, 15 predicted proteins | sample 768731 | NCBI WGS metagenome assembly AUXO01 (sample SAMN02715735, study PRJNA202380) | gut metagenome | biome: sheep rumen | host: Ovis aries | place: New Zealand: Palmerston North | reverse complement strand
ACCATGGCGTCGGCATCCTCTGCTGAAGTGTATGCCGCTATGCGTCCGTCGTTGCGCGCCGATTGCTCATTGGTGATTTCTTCCATGGCGGCGTTGAACCAGTTGTTGCCCAGCAGACAGCAATAGCACGCGCCTCCCGGGCGGTAGATAAATACGTCGCCGCCCTCGGCACGAGTAATGGCACGTCCGTAGATACATGGTGTCCGGGTGGATACCACGCAGCGATTAATATTAAAACGTGAGCGGTTGTTGTCCGTTGCACAGATAACGATGTCAGCTTTGGCGACTTCTCTGATGAGCAACTCTACGTCATCATTGATGTTTACGGGATATTTATGCACCGTGGCGTATGGATTTTTTCCTTTTATTGCTTGTTCTATGACGTCTGTTTTGAGGCGTCCGAGGTCATTGACGGTAGCTGTGTGACGTGCTAAGTTATGGAGTTCCACGCGGTCGAAATCCATCAGCGAGAAGGTGCCGACACCGGCTTTGGCGAGTTCTATGCCTATCTGCGAGCCAAAACTCCCAAGGCCTATTATCAGTACCCGTTTCTGTTCGAGGATATTGAGCTCAAGAATGCCTTTGTTGCGCGAATAGAGGTCGCTCTTGGCAGGTATGATATTGGGTTCGTAGCTCAGCTCCGTTTTGCGGTAGAGCACCGTGGCTTGCCCATTATCTGCTACGCAGACTATGATAGGGGCATCCGTGGCATTGTCGGGTTTCTTGGTGAAAAGGACTTTATGCGTGATGCCGAAGCTATGCGGCAAAGGCTCAAAACGCAGGTGCACAACATTCTCGCCTTCCCATTCGTAGGCTATGCCGACGTGCTCTTGGCGCTGACAATCATTGCTGAAAGACGTTAATTCCTGTCCGTCAATGAAGAAGACAAGATTCTCGGGATTATTGCTATTCATTAGGCAAAACCTTCTGTGGACATCTGGTTAGCGATAACGCCCTCTTCGGGAATGGATTGGTTGGCACCAACGATTTCAAACTTATTGGTAGCCTTATTCCATACCATATTTTTGTTTGAAGCGCCCTTACCTATTTGGCTGGCTTGCTCTGCCAAATTATCAAGATTAATGTTCTCAAATGCCATAATTGTAGTGTTTTATATTGTTAATGATAATTGTATTAGTGAGTGTCTCTTGAATGTTCTACGAGATAATAATTCATGGGTTTTCCCGTGCGTAGGTGTGCTCGATACATCTCGATCCACATACGGCATTTGAGATATACCTTCCATAGTGACTCGTCGGGTTTCCAGAATGCGTCTTGGTAGTGACATATCTGCGTCCACCCGCGTCCGTTGGCTTGCAGGGTGTGGTTCGTTGACGAAGGTTTATTCATCGGCTCACCGCTGCGGGTGTAAAGCATTTGCTCAACATATACGGGAGGTTTTGTTTCCGGATAGTTAGAGAGGTCGAAATAGAGTAGGTACGTGGCGCCGTCATTGGCTTGCACCGCGGCTTCCATATATGCGCTGCGAGTTCCGACATTACGGAAGCGAAACATGTTTTGGGGTAGGTAGTAGAGCAAGACTTGCTCTTCTAACGATTTGCGTGAATTGTCAAACATATTTTATAGATTTATTAACTTTTGATGTTTCGATATTTCGGTGTTTACTCACTGATTATGGTCAGTTCTTTCAGCCACTCGTTATATGCTTCTTCTATTTGTTCGTCTGAGTCTGTAGCTTTCCATTCAGGAGCTTGTTGCTGCTCATCGTTGACGAAGTATAATGGTGCTTGTTGTGGAAAATTTTCGGGGAAACGTATCAGGTACTCGCCATTGTTGACATTAATCTGTATTATGCCTTCTTCGCTCATCTGTGGCACCGCATTATTGGTGTTAAAACACTGCGCGGTGGTGATCAGCATACGTCTCATCACGTCCACATTGCCGTTTCTCATGAGCCAGTAAACTTGTTTGAGTTCATTGACCTCGTTTGCTTCTTTTCGATCCACTATGCGCTGTTGCCCATGATTGGGAGTTTCGTGTTGCGGATGAATTAGAATGTTGCCCAATTCGTTGTCTATCAGTTTGCGGTATGGGCTTTCGACCTCCTTGACGAGCCATGATGCAAATGTGTAGTGATGCATGTCATTTTCGTGGAAAGTGTAGGGGTTGATAGACGATTGTCCGTTGCTATAGTTGCCGATACACAGCAAAAGACGCCGTTGAGGTATGTTTTGAAGGCCGTGAAACATTGTTGTCGCGTCATGCCCCGAGGGTTGAGCAAGGCCCAATTGGTGGTGCGAATGCCACTCGCCGATATGTTGCAATGAATACTTATGCAGTATGGCGTACCCTACGGCATTGAGGTAGTCAATGTCTTGATTGAAGAAAGTTATCTCATGGTTGGCATGCTCGCCGGGACCTATAGCGTATAGCACTACCGGAGCACCTTGACTTGTCCAGAAACCAAAGAGCTGTCCGCCGGTTTCGATATTGGGATAGTCGAGGATGCAGCGTGAGAGGTAATCAAGCTCACTGCGGTAGATGATAGCAAGCGGCGATGCCTGTTTCTCATCAATGATATTGCTGTTGCTGTGCTCGTTGGCGGTGGCGTTACGTCGAAAATTGAATAGAGCCATGATTATCAGTTTTTGAGGTTACGATTAGGTTTCTTAACCTTTATGTATATTCCGTAGCTCGTCATGATGATTAGCGCTATATACATGATAATGATAAATGTGAGCGATATGGCGTCGCCTTTTTTGACGCTTTCAGGTCTGAATTCAAATCGTATGTCGTGCGCTCCGGCAGGAATGTTAAGTGCGCGGAGTATGTAGTTAACCCTAAAGTGTTCAGCAGGTTTGCCGTCTATATAAGCGTTCCATCCGAAAGGATAATAGATTTCCGAGAATACTGCAGTGCCGCCCTGTTGTGAGTCGGCATGGTATTCTATGGCATCGGGAGCATAATTCGTGAGGCGTATAACACCCTGTTTGTCAGTCTCTATACTATCGTTGGCGGGAGTTTGGGTATATAGAGGAGACGCATAATCTTGTTGGGCGTATTTACTGAATACAGTGTCAATAACGGCATATCTTCTGAGGTCTATCTCATTGAGTTTGTCTATTTCCTCGTTGGCTCCTTTGGCTTCAATCATAGCGCTCACGAACCAGGCATTGCCCATTGCATCGGGGTTTTGCTGAACCACAGGGGCATTGCCATGTTCTCTGTCGGGAACTATGAAATACTTGGTGTTGAGCATATTATATACCGGTAGATGCATTTGACTCAAGTGCCTGTCTATAATGTCTTGGTAGCGACGCAGTTTTGCGGCATGATAGCCACCTACTGATTTGAGTCGGTATGACGTACGTGCGTCGTTGAAAGTGTTGGTAGCAAGGTTTATGACGCGGTAATGTGGGTCTTTATCGCGCAAAATTTGCTCTTCGTAAGGTTGAATGCGGAAGTAGTTTTTTTCGCTATTTGCCGACGAAAAGTTGTCGTCATTCATATAACGCTTGTTAACAGGCCATAAGTCGGCGAGCACCAGCACTCCAAAGATACCAACGAAGATACCGTTGGTGACTTTGTCGAATTTGACATAGCCATATAGTAGTGCTGTGGTCAGTGCAGCGAACAGAAGTGAGCGCCAGCAGTCAGCAACAAACATGTCGTGCCTTTGCTCAATGATGGCATCCATGAGCCATTGTGGGTAGTATTGAGTGAGTTGGACGTCGTTGGGGCTTGTGAATGACAAGGCTCCGGCGGCTATCAGCGTTGCCAAACATATTGCGCAAGTAACTCCTCCTGCTATCAGGATATATTTGGAGTATTTGGCGAGTAGTGACGATACTTCAATGCTGTTACGTCCTTTGGCATCCATAATTTTCTTGATGGCGAGCATGCCGAGGAGCGGCATGGTGATTTCCGCGATGACGAGGATTGATGACACGGCGCGGAATTTATTGTACATGGGCACAAAATCGAAGAATAATTTTGTGAGCCACATGGCATTATGTCCCCACGACAATGCTATCGCCAACAGCGTCACTGCCAGTAGTGCCCATTTATGCGCTCCGTCAACGATTATTAGTCCGAGAATAAATAGTAGGCATACTATTGCTCCTACGTAAACAGGTCCTGCTGTGAATGGTTGTGTGCCCCAGTATGTGGGAGCTTGGTGGCAGATGTCCTTGGCGGTTCTGTTGTCAACGCCCTGCTTGCGGAGTTCTTTATATAGGGTGGATTTATCGCCCGCGTTATAGTGACTCGAACCGCCCATATAGTTAGGTATGAGCAGTGTCATGGTTTCGTCAATGCCATAACTCCAACTTGTGGCGTAGTCGAGGTCAAGGCCTTTTGTCTTATTTTGTTCGTCGCTTTCCTTGACGAGGTCCGAATGTCCGCCACGCATAGTTTGGCTGGCATACTCCATATTAGCCAGAGTGGCTGTCGTACCTGTTCCGAAACCTACGATAAATGATGCTGCGAATACAAGTGTGGCAAGGCAGAAACGCCTCATTTGCTTTGCGAGTGCTCCGTCGATCAATTCCGCAAGCATGAGGGCTCCGATTATGAAGCAGATGTAGTATGACATCTGTGGGTGGGAGTAGAAACCGCAGGCTACGAATATCATTGTAATCGCGGCGCCGAGCATCATACGACCATGATATATCATATAGCACCCACCTATCACTGCTGCCATGAGTCCTATTGTTGCCGTCTTGGAGTTGTGGGCAGCGCCGATAATGATAAAGAAATATGTGCTCATCGCCATGGCTATGGAGCCGGCTATGGCAAGCCAGGGATTGACGCCAAAGGCAATCAGCAGGATGAAGAAACCTATTAGATATATAAATACCTTTGCTATCGCGCTATGGTTCTGACCCCAGTGCGACACGACATAGAATGGTTTGAGCCATTTCTGTGCTGCCGTCTGTCCGCCACCAATTTGGTAGTTAGGCATACCGCTGAACATGCTACCGGTCCAAAAACTGTATTTGCCGGTTTGTTCAGTATATTGCTGACATTCATTGACTGATGCCTGCCAACTCAGGTTGTCATTAGCGGCTATGATTTTACCATTGAGTTCAGGAGCCATATAAATACATGAAAGCACCGCAAAAAGCAGCACTGCTGACATGTAAGGAAGGAGTTTTGTTAATGCGTTTTTCATAGAATACAAAGGTAATGATTTTTATCTGAATAAAAAAATTGGTGCCACATTGCTCACGCAATACAGCACCTCCAACACATTGTCTAATTTTATTTGTGTGTACAAAAATAAGTCTTAATCGTTGCACCTGCGACATAGTTTCATGCTCTCCCAGCGATACATGAGTCTGATGCCTGCAGAAAACCAGCCGTCAAGCCATTTTGATTGTTTACCAATCATGTTGTCGTTGTCGGTGCGGAAAGGATAGCCGTCAAGGTTTATTGTTGGGATATCCACAACTGCCTGATGTGCTGACGCCTCTATGCCGAGACGGAAATGGTTGCCCATACGGATGTTATAGCCAAGTCCCAAATGTACGAGAGGTACAAAGCAACTTCTGTTGCCTTTATATTGTGTTACGCCCATTTCGGTACCACCCATATTAAAGTCGTAGCTGAGATAACTATACGCTACACCGGCACCGCCGAAAAGATAGAAACCTCCCATCTTGCCTTTGCGGGCGGGGTAGTACTCTATGACGGCTGTCAACTCACCTAACCATGAGTCAAATTTACGATAGTTAATGGGTCTTAGGTCACTATTGTCACCGCGAAGCTGACCAACATAACCGCTGAAGCGCCAGTTAATATGCGGGTTCCAGCCTTGTGGACGCCAATGATAGGATATCTGGGCGCCCCAACACATGTTCTTGTCAATCCAACCATCCTTGAAAGCTATACCCGGGTGGTCTATGTCACCATAGTAGTACCCCAATCCGCCATAGACGGATACAGCGTGCTCTTCGTAGATGTTCGAGTGGGAATAAAGCCCCTTATGGTTCATCTTGTTTTTGAAAACTTTGTTGGCGCTGATAGGTTGTACTGCCAATAACAAAACCATAAGGATTGTAACAAAGTGTTGAAACTTAACTTTCATAAGTCTTGCCGTTAAAAGAAGTTTGTTAGCTTATAGGTAAGCCGTAATTGTGTACACACAAATAATTGAGTAGCAGAGCTTTTTTGAATAATTATAGACTTTAGATGTTGAAATAAGAACTAAATACTCGTACACTTTTCGACTTTTCTTGCGCAAAGTTACGATTTTTTTTATTATCGGCAATAAATTATTATCTTTTTTTTGATTTTTTTGAAAATATCCTAATTTTTTATTTTTCATTTTAACAATTGAAAATGTTTTTGTATTTTTGCGTATCATAAAATGTTCAATAATTTCGTTTGTTCACCTAACCACTACTCATTATGAGGCTTGGATGTGGGTTTATTAAAAATGTTGTTAATGTGTCTCGTAATATGGTTTTAGCTCCTAAACATCAACTTTATCGTTATCAAATTTTGCCTCAAGAGGTTAATCTTCGTGAAAAATTGCGCTTAGTGGCTCTTGAAAGTTATTTGCTCAATGTTGCTGGTTTTGCCGCTCAGGAGAATGGTTTTGGCTCTATGGGTATGATAGAACGCGGCGTTACTTGGGTGCTTTCGCGGCTTGGCGTTGAAATGACATCATTGCCCAATCAGTATGAATGGATTAGCATAGAGACCTGGGTTCAGGACTATGGACGTATCGCCACGGTGCGTAATTTTATAATCCGCGATAGTGAGGAGCGCGTGATAGGTTATGCAATGTCGCAATGGGCTCTAATAGATATCAATACACGTCGCCCTGTTGATTTGCGCAATTATCCGGAATTTACGGTGTTCGCAACCGGCGAAACGGTACCGATAACCCCTCCGGCGCGTGTGCCCATACTTGATGACATACCAGTTGTCGGAGAACATAAAGTGGTTTATTCCGATATTGATTTCAATGGACATACCAATAGCATGAAATATATAGAGTGGATGCTTGATACGATTGAACCGGAATATCATTACGCTCATCAGGTGCGTCGTTTCGATGTCAATTATGTCCATGAGATTACTCAAGGTCAGACGGCTGTGTTGCTACGCGCCGAGCATGAAGGCTCAATGGTGTTTGAGGTGTCGAATGGTGAGACGGTTGCATGCAGAGCAATGGTGCATTGGCTTGAAAATGAGTGACCAAACCGTAAAAGAAGAAATTGTAAATGATCAAATCGTAAATAATATGCCTCGTTTTAACAGAATTTTACTCAAGCTCAGCGGTGAGTCGCTTCAGGGTTCGCAAGGTTACGGCATTGACACAGACCGTCTTTCGCAGTATGCTGTTCAGATTAAGTCTATAGTTGATTGCGGTGTAGAGGTAGCAATAGTGATTGGCGGTGGTAATATCTTCCGCGGTCTTAGTGGTGCCACTCGCGGTTTTGATCGCGTCAAAGGCGACCAGATGGGTATGTTGGCGACAGTGATTAATTCTTTGGCTCTGGCCTCCGCATTAGCGGCACAAGGTCAGCGAGCACGGGTTATGACGGCGATAGGTATGGAACCAATAGGAGAATTATACATCAAGGACCGAGCCGTTGAAGCTCTGAACCGAGGCGAAGTGGTGATATGTTCTTGTGGTACAGGGTCGCCATATTTCACTACAGATACCGGTTCGAGTTTGCGTGCCATAGAACTGGAAGCTGATGCCATGCTTAAAGGTACAAGGGTGGATGGCATATATACCGCTGACCCCGAAAAAGACCCCGAGGCTGTGAAGTTCGACGTCATAACCTATGACGAGATATATAACCGTAACCTGCGCGTGATGGACCTCACGGCAACTACCATGTGCAAGGAAAACGGTATGCCGATATATGTTTTCAATATGGATGTACCCGGCAATCTCAAGAAGGTGATTGATGGCGAAAACATAGGAACGTTAGTAACAACTTAAATTATATACACATGGAAGAAGTAAAAAAATATCAAGATCAGGCCGCTGAAGCCATGGAGGCTGCCGTGATGTTTCTTGACGATACACTAGCGCACATACGTGCCGGCAAGGCCAACATCAAAATTGTTGATGGTATCAAGGTCGAGTACTATGGTCAGATGACACCGCTGTCGGGCGTGGCTACGGTAACAACTCCTGATGCGCGCACTATTTCCATCCAACCTTGGGATCGAAAGATGATAGGTGACATAGAACGTGCCATCATAAATTCTGAAGTAGGCATAACACCTGTCAATAATGGTGAGGTGATACGTCTTGCAATACCGCCGCTGACCGAAGAGCGCCGTAAACAACTCGTTAAGCAATGCCGCGGAGAGGGTGAGAATGCCAAGGTTAGTGTTCGTAACGCACGTCGTGATGCCATTGAACGCCTTAAGAAACTCGTTAAAAACGGGCTCAGTGAGGATATCGAAAAAGATGCTGAAGCTGAAGTACAGAAAATCCACGATAAATTCATCAAGCGTGTGGATGAGGTACTCGCAGCCAAAGAAAAAGAGATTATGACGGTGTAATCGTCAGTGCCTTAAGCGCTTGAAAAATCGTTACATAGTCTTTTTAATTCTGTCGCTGTCGCTGAGTTCGGTGATGGCGAAAGGTAATTTTATTGACTCATTGCTGGCGCGCACAACTTTTGGCAGTACGTGGTATCTTATGCCGCAGGTGTCTTATTCGCCGGAAACGAGTCTTGGACTTGGGGCTGCCGGTGGCTTTTATTTCCCCACGGGCGATAAGCGTCGAGTCAGTAACGTGACTTTCGGAGTGATTTATACCCTGCGCAATCAGGTTAACGCCTATGTGGCTCCGAAATTCTATGTCGGTCAGGACAAGCGTACCTATCTCAATAGTAGCGTCTCGTATCGCTACTACCCATATACGTACTATACTCCGGGGAATAGTGATGACGGCTTTCGCCTCTCCTATGTAATGAATCAGTTCAAGGTTGATTTCCAACCACATCATGAGTTCCCAAATAATTGGATTGCCGGCTGTCAGGTGTTGTTTTGTTACACAGAAAACAAAGTCAGTGCGGCAAAAAGTGCTGTTCTGGACTCTGTTCTTATCGTGGATGGAGCTGTTGGTTGGGGCAAACATTTTCAGGCAGCGATAGGTTTACAGGGTGCTTATGATAGTCGCGATAATCGTTTCTGGACATCAAAAGGAGTGTTTGTGAAAACAACCTTAACACAGCATCTTGGCTCAATCAGTAAATATAGTTATGGCAAAGCGACATTCGATTACCGTCATTATTTTCCTACCTGGCGTGGACAAGTAATATGTTGGCAGGTGTATGGCGACGCTTCATGGGGGGATGTTCCTTTTTATGATCGCTGTACGTTAGGAGGCGAAGACCGATTGAGAGGTATCAAAAGAAACTTATTTACAGGTGATTTTTCATGGACGGCGCAACTTGAGTACCGCATACCTCTTTTCTGGCGATTGAAACTGCATGTTTTCGTTGCTGCGGGGGATGTCTATGATTATGGAAATGTAAAGACCGACAAAGTAAAATTCTCCTACGGGGCTGGTTTGCGTGCAAGGCTCAACGACTCGCAAATGCATCTTAGAGTAGATGTTGCAAAAGGTAATTATAATCGTGTACCGGAGTTCTATCTGACGGTCAGTGAGGCTTTTTGACTTTTTTCTGGTTCTCTGGTTTTCTTTGTTCTTTGTTAAAATAAATATACAATCATGTTTAGTGGAATAGTAGAAGAGGCGGCTCGCATTGTTGCCATAGTGCGTGATGGCGAGAATATCCACCTCACATTGAGTTGCTCGTTTGCCGACGAGTTGCATATCGATCAAAGTGTGTCGCATAATGGTGTATGTCTGACAGTTGTAAGTCTTGGCGATGGCGAATATACAGTGACGGCTATCAATGAGACCTTGTCTCGAACCAATCTTGGACTTCTCAAGGTTGGTGATGAGGTTAATGTTGAGCGTTCAATGGTGATGAATGGTCGTCTTGACGGGCATATTGTTCAGGGGCATGTTGATATGACAGCAAAATGCGTTTCGGTGCAGAGTGAGGATGGTTCATGGCGTTATAGATTTGTGTATCCTTTTGATAAAGCAATGGCTCGCAGGGGCTATTTCTGTGTTGATAAAGGTTCGGTGACAGTCAATGGAGTGAGTCTGACAGTGTGCAATCCCACAGAAAATTCTTTTGAGGTGGCAATCATACCTTTCACTCATGAGCATACTAACTTCAAGCATATCGTTGTCGGCTCAGTTGTAAATCTTGAGTTTGATATTTTGGGTAAGTATCTGGCTCGTATGCACGAGCTAACGTGCTAAAGTTTTATTTTCTGTATTTTTCCTGTTTGGCATCGCCCATTATTGATAGGTAGCTATCCCAGCGGCTAATAGCTATGTAGTGATGCTCCAGTGCGTCTTTCACAGCGCATTGGGGCTCATTTGTATGTGTGCAGTTGGCGTATTTGCATTGTTTTGCGAAGTGTCTAATTTCAGGGAAGTAGCCCCAAACTTCATTGGCTTGAATATCCACTATTCCGAATCCTCTAACGCCGGGAGTGTCAATGATACGGCATTGTGGCAGGATATGCATCTGGCTGAAGGTAGTGGTATGCATACCCTGTTCATGGACTTTGCTCAGGTCGGCAGTGCGTGTCAATTCCTCACCGGCAATGACATTTAGCAGTGTTGATTTCCCGACTCCTGAATTGCCTGCCAAGAGCAGTGTCTTACCACGGAAATAGTCTTTGAGTGCGTCAATGCCTTCGCCTGTTGCTGCGCTGACAATATGTGTGGTATAGCCCAGCGAGGAATAGAGTTTGCACCACATATCCAATTCCTCACGCTCATCGGAGTCATAAATGTCCGACTTGTTGAAAATCAGGCTTGCAGGTATGTGATAACATTCAGCGTTGAATAGGAACCTATCCACAAAAGTGGTGTGCGTTGTGGGGTGGTGAAGTGTGATGACAAGTGCCGCAAGGTCGATGTTAGCGGCGATGACTTGGCTCTCTTTGCTCAGGTTGGTGGCTCGACGGATGATATAGTTATCACGTTTGTGGATATTGGTAATCCATATTGTTCCGTCATCTTGTGTGTATATATCCACGATGTCGCCCACGGCCACAGGATTGGTTGTTCGTATTCCTTTGAGGCGTAGATTTCCTTTGAGCCGGCAGTCGTTGAGTACCTCGCCTGAATCGGTAAGCAGTGAGTAGGATGTGCTGGATGTCTTAATTACTAATGGCATATAATGTCGTATGGTCCCAAATAGGACTTTGCAATTTGAATTAAACTATAAGCATATAGGATAAAAATGCTTCAAACCTTTATTATGTCTGATGACCGACTTGGGGTTTAATCGCAGAGTGAATAGAGGTCTGCGCGAGGGTTGACGAGCATGACGGCTGCGCTGCTATTGATGATGGCATGCAGTTCCGGAGGACCGAATAGTATATCGTCAAGTCCATATTCGCGTGATGCTGAGAGCAGTAGCATGTCCCAGTCCCTTGACACGGACTTATGGGCTATCTCATTATAGAGTTTGAAACTGTCCTTATCTCCTTTTTCTATCTGATACTTTAGGCTGAATTTATCAAGCAAAGAAGTGATTTTTTCTGTTGTTTTGCGTGCTTTTGAGCCATAGTCGTTAGCGGTGACGAGTGTTATTTTAGTATCACAATAGCGTGCTAATGCTGCCGCGAACTGACCTTTCTCGGCTTCTTCTTCAAGGAATGTTACAGGACAAACCAAACTGTTAGGTATCAGAGAGTCGGCTGAAGGAGCAACGAAAGTATAAGGTATGCGCAGTTCGCGTGAGGCTTTAAGGTATTGCTTGACGGCTTTTCGCTCACGGGGAGTAGTGTAAAATACCATCGAAGTTTCCTCGTCAATGCAGATTGGAATCTGTTCCGGCTTTATGTCAAGCACCACCGGTTCTTTGTCAAGACTTTTGCAGAGTCTAATGAGACTATCTTCAAGGCTTGCGTTATGTGTCTGTTCCGGTTGGTATATTAGTACTATTTTCATGCTGGTAGTTTATTTGCTTGTCAAGGTGGTGATTACTGGTAGGTGGTCGCTAATTCCTCCATGATAGTATGGTCCGCGAAAGGTGCGATATGGGTATCTGATATCGAGTGAATTGGGTTTGTCGAGCATCCATGGAAGCGTTACGATGTCAGTGGATATTGTGTCCGCCTTCAGAGTGCTTGACGCAATGGAGTCTGTCATGGTTGTTGACACTACGAAATGGTCGAGGCAACTATATTGTCCCTGAAAACAATAGGTGCCTTGTGGTGTACCGATATATTTGTCCATGAGGTCTGTGAGAAGTCCGTCGTTGAGCAATGCCCGTCGGTAAAGTCTATTGTCGGGAGCGCAGTTGAAATCGCCAGATATGAGAATGTTAGCATTGCTATTGTCGGTTATAATGCTGTCGCATAGATTTTTGATAATTTCAAATGCCGCCTGTCGTTTGAGGTCTGAGTCGTTGTTGTCGCTCCGTTGCGATGGCAGGTGAGCAATGATGATATGTATCCGATGCAGGTTTGTGAGTAAGGCTTCGCAGTAGAGGATGTCACGTGTGCGGAATGAAGTGTCAGCGGGATATGTGACAGGCAGGAAGTGTGTGCGCAACGGTTTGAGGTGTTTAGGGTTGTAGAGCATGGCAACATCTATGCCTCGGCGATCAGGCGAGTTGTGGTGAATAATCCGGTAGCCGAAACGTCGCAACGGGCCGCAGGTCAAGCGCATCAGCACACTGTCGTTCTCAACTTCGCACAGGCCTATGGCTGTGAAAGGCTCTGTGGGAGATGCACCGACTATAACGCGTGCGATGTCATAGATTTTCTTTTGAAGACGATATTCTGTCCAATGCCTGCTGCCGTCTGGCAAAAATTCATTATCGTCATGAAGGCTGTCATCATGGCAGTCAAATAGATTTTCTACATTATAGGTCATGAACAGATATTGCTCACCGCGAAGCGATGTCAGACACAATGTCAGCAATGCTATAAAATAAAATCGCTCTATCACAATGCAAATTTACATTTTTTTGACGGATTTTGCGTAATTTTGCGTAAACATTATTCTATTATGCCCGAGTTTTCTTTACATATTTATCGCTCATTGCTTGAGAGTCTGCTTAAGCACGACTATGTTTTTGTGACTATGGAAGATTTTCTGACTCATGATTATGAGTCAGATAGCCGTGTTGTCGTTATGCGCCATGATGTTGACCGTTTGCCTCATAATTCGGTGCTTATGGCGCGTTTGGAGCATAAGGTCGGAATTAAGGCTACCTATTATTTTCGCTGTGTGGCAGAGAGTTATGACGAGCCATCGATTCGTGAGATAGTGTCTTTAGGTCATGAGGTGGGTTATCACTATGAGGATATGAGTTTGTGCAATGGTGACAAGCAGGCCGCCTATCGTCATTTCTGTGATGAGTTGCAACGTTTGCGTACTTTCTATCCTGTTCGTACTATATGTATGCACGGAGCTCCCACCAGTAAATGGGATGGCAGAGACCTATGGCAAGACTATGATTATCACCAACTGGGCATTATAGGTGAGCCATATTTTGACGTTGATTTTTCACGGACTTTCTACCTGACTGACACAGGGCGCCGGTGGGATGGTTTCAAGGTCTCCGTGCGTGATAAAATCCCTCATTATCAGGATGTATGGATAGGGCAAGGTCTTGTGTATCACACAACAGCGGACATTCTTCGTGCACTTGAGGCAGGAACGTTGCCGAGCCACGTGCTGTTTACAACACATCCTCAACGCTGGAGCGACGATTTCTGGCAGAGGCAGTTAGAATTCATCAAACAATCAGCCAAAAATATCATTAAGCGAATGATTGTTAAGTGATAGAATTCCTTGTGGGTCAGTTTGTCATTTGTTAATATATAAAAAACGAGGCTGTCTAACTATTTTTGTTGTTAGACAGCCTCATGTCGTTTCAAATCTCTTTTGATTATTAAAAAAACTGAGTGGAGTAATGGTGATTTTTTTTGCTGTGTGTTATAAACCTGTTATTGTATGATTTTTAACTCACTTTATATTTGCTATTCGTTTTATTTCCGCTATGATAGCTTGCGCGAATTTGTCAGCTTGCTCCTCTGTTTGCGCTTCACTGTACACGCGTATGATGGGTTCTGTGTTTGATTTACGCAAGTGTACCCAGCCTTGCTGGAATTCTATCTTCACACCATCCCGGTCGTCAACATGATACATTTTATATATGCCTTTCACAGCCGTGAGTAGTGCATCAACATCAATTCCCTCTGTGAGGTCTATGCGGTTCTTGCTGATGTGATAGTCGGGTAGTGAGGCTCTTATCAATGATGGTTTTTGTTGCTTTTCAGCCATTAGTGATAGGAATAGCGCAATGCCTACCAATGCGTCTCTGCCGTAGTGCAGGGCGGGATATATGACTCCGCCGTTGCCTTCACCTCCTATCACGGCACCAGAGCGCTTCATCTCTGCCACGACATTGACTTCGCCCACGGGTGCTGATGAG